>Ga0209634_1000670_pt1 | contig 26237 bp, 8 predicted proteins | sample LinPmetageLP40_FD_184043 | JGI IMG/M metagenome (GOLD analysis project Ga0209634, IMG submission 184043) | Marine viral communities from the Pacific Ocean - LP-40 (SPAdes) (version 2) | ecosystem: Environmental > Aquatic > Marine > Oceanic | place: Pacific Ocean | collected 2010-08-26 | reverse complement strand
TATTTCTGATGATTGTATCACTATCAACGACCGCATTGGGCAGCTGAGTTAATAGCGCATCTCCGGCATTGGTAGAAGCTCCATAGAACCATGTGAAGGTATAGTCTGCAGCGACCCCCGCATCCGGGGTTATTTCGATGGCACCATTGTAAGAGTTACCGCTGGTGACGTATGTGGTATCACAAACGGTATTGTTGTTGGTTTCAGATCCGGCCCCGATAGGGTTGAGGGTAGCCGAAGGAAGCACAATGGCGTCACCAATGTTAATGTTATGTCCACTGAACTCACAATTTGAACTTGGATTAACCGGAATAATGCTATATCCTCCCTCTGATAGATTGGTAATACTGTCAGAAGTATAGGTATTGACGAAATCTCCGTCTCCATCATATACATCAAACTCATAATCACCAACATTACCAGGGATACCATCTTCGGTGAGTGAATTGATTTTATAACTACCATTGCTCAAAGTACCGCAATCAGTTACTCCATAGGCTGTTCCAGATAATGCAACCACAGGCTTGTTAACCAGCAGGTTTACTTCATCAATCGCATAACAAGAACCATCGGGATCCTGAAGGTCAGTTACTTTGACGGTATAGATTCCTGCAGCACGCCCATTGAGAACAGGGTTCAGGGTGTCTATGCCATTGAGTTCCGTACCATCAGCACCAACTCCAGAACCAGCATAGAATTTAAAGGAGTAATCACCACCATCATCATTATTGATGACAGCAGTAAGAATTCCGTCAGGAGTGCCTCCCGAGCACGCTGTTGGTTGTTGTGTAACCGTCAGCTCTGCGTCAATAGCGGTAAGCTCGTCTTCCACGGTGAAAGTTTCGGTATCCGAAACACAACCCGTGGAGCTATTGGTAACAGTTAATGTATAATCTCCCGGTCCAACACCGCAAATAAAGGGTACATTTCCACCAATGGAGTTACCAAGGTTATCCGTCCATGCAAAATCGTATTCACCAAGGACAGGTTCCAGAAAGACTGCTTGATTATTGACAGAACCTCCAGTAGAAGAAGTGAAGCCTCCGATTACCTTGGATTCGCCACCAAAAACATTATTAATTACATCTCCCGTATATATGAATCTCAGTGAACCTTCTACCCAAAGTTCAAACACCTGGTCAGATCCCGATTGAGTGACAAGGATTGAAACATCCAGCGTATCTCCATCTTCCACGTTGGTTTTAGAAGCGTGAATCTGGGGTAAGCTTCCCATACTTATTCCCAACTCGGTCGTAGTAATATTTCCGTTGAAGAAGAGATTGGTGTGGTCATAACTTGGGTCACTTGATCCATTATCCCAGGTGTCGAATTCTATCGTCACGGCAGGTTGGATTTTGTTAAACGAGCCACCTCCCAGGACTTGACCTACTCCAAGGTCGCCTCCAACACGACCTCTGGCATCATATCCCCTTGGATCACGGTGCATGGTAAAGGCTATTCCGTCTGCACCATTGGCATCTCTGCTTCCCAATAGAATTCTGAAATCTAACCTGAGTGGCTTAGCCAGATCAATGGAATCCCCTAACCATATTCGTCCAAATTGATTATTGGTCTCTGTGGTGAGCTGAAACCCGTTGGCACCTACTTCTGTGGCATTGTCCAAAACAGAGGTGTTACAGGAAGAGATGTTCTGAAAGATCTCATCATTGGCTCTTCCATTGACCACTGCATTGTTCAGGTCAATGGCTGCAACAATAGATCCGTTAGGGGAGTCAGAACATGTAGTGTTATTTCTTACTTCACTTTCACTGAGGACTATGATTGGTTGAGCGGGTACATCTTTTATTTCAAAGCTAAACTCATTCACGCAACCATTGCCAAGGTTGGTCATTTCGAGCGTATATTTTTTGCCGGTAGGGGAGCCCTCCAGATAGTAGGCACTTGCTTCGTTGATTACATCATCACTAGTAGTTGTATTGGTGACTTGGGTACCTCCGGTACCTACACCTTCATACCATAAGAACTCATAATCGGATACTACTCCTGTGACAGGAGAAACCACAATTTCACCATCATAATTCCCTGCCAAAGTCACATCACATACGGTATTATTGGAAACACTTACAGTGTTGATCTGTGGGTTGGCTGGTGAATAGGCTACCACACCCTGAATCGGGTCTGAAGTACATCCGTTGGGCCCCACAGCCACAACGGTGTAGGTCATGTTAGTAATATTGGAAATGCTGGAGGTGGACTCACCTGAAGGGGTACTTCCGTTGCTGGTGCCATCCACAGTGATATTTTGTCCTGAGGTGCCACTTCCTTCATACCAGGTAAAGGTATAACCACTGGCGTCAGGGTCAACTACAGCACTACCATTGAAAGAAACATTGACAGAAACCCCACCAGTAGGGCCGGTAGTTCCCGTTGGGTCACAGGTCGTATTCGGGGTAAGGGTATTGATGGTCAAAACAGGTTTGACAGGGGTTTGACTCAAGGTGATATTGGCTGTAGAAGTGACGCAACCAGTTTCTGTATCAGTAACTACCACGTAGTAGGTAGCACTAGGAAGGTTGGTAGCGGTGCTTTGGTCACCATCATTGGATGCAGCCACTTCGTTTCCGGGTGCTACAGAGCCCAAATACCACTGAAATGAATAATCAGGTTCTATATAAGTAATTCCCGGATTGTCCGGATCCTGCACATAAGCTTCAATAGAACCACCACCCGCGGTAGCGTTACATCCTGTGGCTGGAGTAACTTCTGAAGTGACCACATTCGGATAAGCCGGATCATCGATGATAGTTTTGGTTTGAGGAGCAGTTTCGCAACCAGTAAGCTTGCTTTTCGCTACAACCGTATATTTTCCTCCCGCCAGTCCGTTAAGGACATCAGAAACGGTGTCAGCCACAATCAGCGGAGCACTTGTGGTTTCTCCGGCGTAAAAGGTGTAGGTGTAATCACCGTCAGTTCCACTTGGCATGTTCACATTTAAAAAGCCAGAGTTGGAAGAACAGTAAACATTGTTGATGGCTGTGATGGAGCTGATGGTAGGTGTTGTGGAAACATCAGAAATGATTACATCTTTGTAGAAGTCACAGAGAATGTCATCATTGGTTACCAGTATTCTATAGGTTCCATCCGTTAAATCTGTGTAGGTAAATCCTGTATTGCCGTTAGCAACGGAGGTAGTCCCCAAAGAGCTGCCTGGATCCAATGTGGCGCCATCGAACAATTCGAATGTATAGGAGGATGGTTCAGAATTATCTGAATAGGCCTGAACAAAAATTTGTCCGGTTCCGGTAGCATTACATCCTGAGTCATCGGTGATAGAGGTGATGATGGACGGCTCATCCACAATGTCTGCTATTGCAAAAGCCAGGGTTCCGGTAGAGCAGTCTGTATCCAGATCGATTACCTCTATGGTGTAAAATCCAGCGGCCAGACCAGTGAAAATCGGACTAGAGGGTGAGGTAATGGTGGAAAGTTCTGTGTCAGTTGAATAACCATCATACAAAATGTACTCATAATTACCACCATCAGGGTCGACCTTTCCCGTAAGATCCATGCTTCCATTGGGGTTTGCGGGATCACAAGTGGTATTGTTTTGAGCATAGCCTAGGGGGCAATTAATATTCGATGTAACATAAGCGATAGTCCCTTGTGCCTGCAGTTGTACAGTACCGTTGTAGAATGTTCCTGACTGGCCGGTGTTTACATTCACGTTCGAATTAACACCTGTTGCCCTGTTTGGAATACTAGCTCCATCACTTACATCAGAAAGCCCATCAAAATCGTAGTATACAATTAAACCAGTCTCCGTACCCACGGTCTCCGCACAAACAGCTTCATTAATTTCCAGAGGCGTAAAGGCCTTGTTGAAAACTCTCAGTTCATCAAATCGTCCTTCAAACTTATTCGTTCCCAGATTTCTATCCCTTGCGACATACATTTCTGTACCCGCGTTCAATAGGCCATTTCCATTCCCCAGGTAATTGTCTGTACCTAGCAATACGCCATCTGCATAGATGGCCATATCACCCAAATTGCCATCACCATTTAAATCGGTCAAGGCAGACCACACTCCGGTAAGTTGTGTCCATCCCGTTGGTTTATAGTTGGTGTTGATTCTTCCACGGGAGCCGTCTCCTTGTGTTTTTACTACAAAAGCCAACCCGTCTGTATTATCTGTCCAAAGGACTACTTGATCTTCTCCTGTTCCTCCTGAGGAAAAGATAAGGTGATCGTTCAGGTAGTTTTCATTAGCGAGGTATACCCAGTAGGAGATGGTAATTTCTTTCCATCCAGCGATGGCTTGTGGAATTTCTATCCATGATTTGTTGCTAAAATTGATGGCACTCCCTGCATCTACAGAGGTGATAAAATTGAATTCTGGAGCTGAGGATTGTTCCAGGATTTCAAATGTCTTTTTTACCGTACAGCCACCTTTTTTAACAGTTACACTATAAATTCCATCGGGTAGTCCGCTGGCAGTAGCTCCACTTACAGAGGAACCGGGTACAGCTCCGGGTAGTTTATTGGCATTAGCAGTGGTTGTACCCGCATACCAAGTAAAAGTATATCCACTTGTTGTGCCGGCCCCATCACCGTCAGCAGAAGCTGATCCATTGGAAGCACCGGTTTCGCATGAGGTATTATGTTGATTAATCGTGACAACTGGCTTAGGACCCGTAGAATTGTCATTGATGGTGACCGTTACAGGGTCACCGGGACAACTCGATGCTTTTTCAATTGCTCTAACAGTGTAACTACCGGCTGCCAGTGAACTGATTGAGGCAGTAGTATAATCAGGGGTAGGTTTCAAGGTGGACCCCACATACCATTGGAAATCGTAATTAGAAGTATTGCCCCCAATGGAAGCACTGGCTGCACCTGTGCCTCCGCAAGTGGTGATATGTGTAAGTGATACATCAGGTACCGGAGGTTGTGATAGTGAAGATGAGACTACTTCTGAGCCAGTCATCACACATCCACTGAGGGTATATTCTACCTCGACAAAATATCCAATTGCTTCAAGATTACTAAGTATGCTACCCGCACCTATGGTGGTACCACCCGCATCCGAGCTCAATGTCCATGTGAAGGAATAACCCACTTCAAGGGTGTCAAGAGGATCGCCGCTACCATCAGTCTGTGTGTAAGCAAAAGCTCTTAACTCTCCATCTGGATCAGCACAATCAGTCAGTGGACTTAATTCATAAACATGTACCTCGAAGTCGGGAACATCATCTAAATCAATGGTGAGATTGACGGTGTCAGAGTAGCAGTTGCCATCTACGGTGTATCCTACCACGGAGTAGTTACCATCCGCCATAGTGGGGTAGGTAGACCCACTAAACAGCACCGTAGAAAAGTCACCTTGATTATACCAGTAGAATTCAAAACCATCTACATCTGTAAATTTTTTGGTGGTAGGGCCACTTGTTCCTGTTACACTCACATTGTCCAAGGTGAATTTTTCATCATTGGCAGTGGAGTGCATGGTCACTTTTATTTGAAGTGTATTGGCATTTATGCCACTTACAGTCGCTTGTTTGTATTCAAAGTCACCATAGCCTTCTGAAAGCAAAACGAAATCAGCATCTGTGTTGCGCTTGTAATAGACACGCATCACATCTCTGGATTTACCTGATGCTTCCATGTCCCCATCAGAAATCATGTCTGCAGAAAACGTGACATCTGTGTGACCAGAAATGTCTATAACCTCAGAAAGCCAGGTTACTGGCTTATCCTCATTGTTACCACCTGAATTCCAAACTCTAAACCCAGAGTTGTTGACACCATAAAAAGTTGGTGTTCCAGCAGCAGAAGAAGACCATTGGGAATCTCCTGATGTATCATTTTTATCACCGTTGAGGTCCGGGTCATTAAAGTCTTCAAACCAAACCGTTTCTACACCTCCACCAATGGTTCCATCGAAATACGCCTGTGCTTGTCCATTGTCAGGTTTACTTGGATCACATTTCTGGTTGTCCTTTAATTTATCTACCGTAAGGGTAAAGGGGGTGTGCGTAACGCTCACACTTGCTATGTTGTTGTCAGTCTCACATTCGGGGATACTTGCAGAATAGGGAGTGATTGGAGGTGTTTGACCAAAGTCATTAACTGAAATGTATAGATCAAAGTCTCCACCAATACCATCCACATCCAAAGTGATAGTTCGGGTTTCTCCTTGTAAAAAGTTGGTTATGATTACAATCTCTGTATTCAGTTTTACCGAACCAGAGACAAGCGGATCACCCGCATAAAATGTAACAGGTAAAGACCCATTGATATCAGCATCACCTGTGTTGGATATATCAAAAGAGACAGAAAACTCTGTAGCGGGGCAGTTGGATGCCGTTGCAGTGATACTGGTGCCATCCAGATCAATATCAGGGCTTACATAGGATGGACATCCTGTTTCATCCACAAATGGAGATTGGTTCAAAAAGGTATTGAGGAAACGGTTAGGGCCCGTGGTACATATATCGTTAGAGAAGACAGCTGTATGATCCTGTTGACTAAGGGGCACAGTCAGGTCATCATTAATGTTCACGTTGAAGTATGCATGCTGGTTCCAGACCGATCGGGACGGCTGCCATGCCTCTCCATCCGCACCAAATACTCTGATGTGAGAATACTGAGTGTTTTCATAAGGGTTGAAAGGGGTAGCATCGCTGGTATAACAGGCGACACATATTTCTGAAGCACCATCACCGTCAATATCTGCAACAATGGGGTATTCTTCTTGTGTTCTGGAGATACAGGGGAGAGTCTTTCTCGTGCTGCCGTCGGTACCATCTATGATCAAAAGGGCCGACTCAGACCGGTAGATGGTTTCAAAGGCGCCATCACCATCAAAGTCAAACAGTGAACAACCAGTAAAACCAGAAGACCCTTCTTTTACCGCTTTGGTCCAGAGGGGTTCAAAAACTCCGGTTACCGGATTGATGTGAAGGGAGTACAGAACCTGGTCGGATACATAGGTGGCATTAAGAAAACCGTCGCCATCTGTATCCCCAATATTGATACGTCCTGTACCGCGTACAAAGTTGTTTCCTGCATCCTGATATACTTTTACCTCGCCGTTGGCTATATCCCAGAAAAAGACCGAGGTTCTGCTCCAATATCCTGAACCCAAAGCCCCTGAAGTCAGAACATCGATATTTCCATCGAGGTTAAAATCTGCTACAGAGATGGCTGACCATTGATCATCCCAGGATGAATAGTATTTTGGGTGATAGCTTCCCGAGTATCCGCTTGCTGCTAGATCCGTATCCATATCCGCTACACGTGTGAGGGTACCGGCAGCAAGATCTACGGACCAGATGTCGTCACCTGTGATCAATTCAAGGTCTGAGTCACCAAAAACATCCACTGCAATAGGGCTATGAACGAAATCCTTATCCCAGTTGCCACTACCTGTTACCAAAATAGCGCCAGTTAGGGCATTTCTAATCTCATTTTTATAATAGAGTTCAACATTACCATCACCGTCAAAGTCAGCTACTGCCGGAAGGCCAATATTGTTTCTGGTGGAAGTACCCCTCCATTTTTCTACCTGATTACAGTCGTAAACAATGATGTCATTGCCCACATTTTCAACTATGATCATTTCAGCACAATCGTCATTTTCCAGGTTAGCCAGTACAATTGCATTTTCTGGTTCAAAATGGAGACCAATTTGGAATTCTGTTTGACCTGTAACCCCATCAAGGACAGTAACTGTTCTAGCTTGCCTGTTTGTCACCACCACCTCAGGAGTGCCATCCTGATCAATGTCCCCAATGGCTGGCAAAGCATGACTATTAGCGGTTTCGTCATCAGAAACCCATTCCGTTCTGATAGCGAATGTTGGATTCTCTGTGGGCTCCTCTGCACACAATACACTGTTACCAAAATAGAATTCGGAACAACTGGCTCCACCTGCACAGTCTCCGTCATAACAGTCTATATAGCCGTCACCATCGTCATCCACGCCGTTGGTACAATTTTCCTGACCAAAGGCATAAGAAATCGACAAACAAAATAATATGGCGAAAGATAGGAGGTGGTTCCTGTAATTTTTCATAGTTAAAATGGTGATAGAATTATGCATAAATACAGTCTGGCGTGCGTAAGTAACCCATTGGGCAATGTACGAAAACGACCTGAAAACCAAAAGGTATTATCGACGAACCAAAAGTAATAAATAAAACAATGCATAAATATATTAATATATTATTGGATTATATTAATATAATATTCTTGATTTAATCAAAATAAGTATTTGAATTGTAATATATGATGATTACCGGGCGAGGAGAATTGATCCGGTCATGTTATATCTGGAGTTATCACACTTCATAATAAAATAATAAATTCCTTCAGGAACTTGTGTAGATCCGTTGTTGAGATTGCCATTCCAAACACAATTATCCTGAAAAGGAGAGGATCCTTTGAAGACATAGGCACCTCTTTGATCCACGATATAGACTGTGCATCCTTCCAGGCTGTTGGTGTTAAGTATTTCCCAACAGTCGTACCCCAGACCATCACCATTTGGAGAGAAAGTCTTTCTGGCGATCACTCCGGGAGTTTCTATTACGAGGGTAGCAGTCGTTTCACAACCGTTAACAGCATCAGGTCCGGTAAGTGAGATTGTCGTGTATCGCTCACGAGGGTAGGCGGTAACTGTTTCAGAAGTTGTATTGTCAAGTATTTCCGAAGGTTCCCAGTTATAGCTCGAGCCATTTTGCGCTTTAAGAGAAATTGTAGAGACACCATCTGCAAGATTAACGGTATCATCCACTATTGTTGCCTCTGAGGTAGTTATTCCCACTCTTGAATTGGCGTAGTTAGAGACGGTCACTTCAGATTGTACCTCACAACCAAGATTAGTAACCATGTCCACGGTAATCGTGACATCTTCTTCGTTCGCTGCAGTCTTGGCATAGGTGAAGTAAGATGTATCTCCAGTAGACCAGTTGTAAGAGATATAGTTTTGAGGAAGTTCGAGCCTTAAACTGTCCAGTGGGCATTTTTCTGAGCCTTCTGGTAAAATGATATCAACTTCCGGAATGTCAGAAATGGTAATGGTTTTTGTGAAATCATCAGCACAGGACTCCACTGTTTCGTAGGAGGTGCTAAGGGTTACATCATAAGTGCCGGGAGTATTGTATGTATGGGTGGTTGTCGGTTGATCGTCTGTTGTTCCATCCCCGAAATCCCACTCATACTGCAAATCAAAACCATTTTGTCCGGTACTTGTGACGCTGAAATCAATGGCAACTCCCACGCAAATTTCATCCACGGAGGAGAAATTGCTTACCGGCAAGGTCACTGCATTCAAAGTATAGGCTGAGCTTTCTTTGTCACATCCGCTGGCATCTGAAATGACCGCCACGGTGTAGTCACCTGATAAGGATGCTACGAACGTATTAGAGTTAGCCCCGCTAATATCGGTACCATTCCTTTTCCATTGAAAGCCAAAACCAGAGTAGCTGGGCACTTCCAGTTCAACTGTGGTGGTTTCGCAGAAGTCGTCTGCACCATTATTGAAAATACCCACGGTAGGTGGCTCGTCCACTGAAACAGAAATGGAACCTACTTCACTGACACAACTGCCCGCCTGAAGCACCCTCAATTGATAAATTCCGGCGTTGACAGAAGATGCTGAAGCGATCTCCAGGGTATTGGTAGTTCGGGTAGTTTCTGTGCCATCTGGCAAAGTCCAGAGGTATTCGTCTCTGTTGGCAGTGGCCGTAAGGGTGAACGGGTCTCCTGCACAGATAACCCCTGAAGTGCTATTGATAATAGAAGGGGCAGGTGGTGGAGTGCCTCCGGTTAGTGTAAAAGTTTGAGTGCCCACATCAGTACAGCTACCATCATTAGCAGTAATGGTTACCTGAATAGTGGCGTTTGTACCAGAATTCACCGTCACGCTGGTAGTCCTGCTACCATTGGTGTTGATAGTGGCATCCCCCGCAGATACTGACCAGTTGTAAGTGGTCTGCAAAGACCTGGTAGCAGATAGCGTAAAGGCGTTGCCTACACAGAACGTAAGATCAGACGGGCCAATAGTAGGGGCCAGGCAATTTTGATTGAGGAGTACGGTAAGGTTTCCAAATGATGTGGCATCGCTTCTATTGGTGGTGGCAAAGTCTGGTTTGGCGTCCCCGTTGATATCAAAAACTGTAATATTCCTATTTCCTCCATTGGTACTGATGGTTTTTACATCAAAGCTAAGAGTGCCTCCTGTAGTGGTGTTTTCCAGAATAGAGATACCACCTGAGGTGGAAGTTACCGCAAGGTCTGTGAGTCCATCTCCATCAAGATCAGCTGCCTCCAGACCCCAGGCATCCTGTGTGTTGGATATGGTAATGGGTGTGGCCTCAAAGCTTACCGTGTTGATTGTTGATGAATTCAAAAAGATATCGATTTCGTCAGAAACAGAGCTGGTAGTAACGATGTCCTTTTTACCGTCCATGTTGAGGTCGGCCAGAATTACATTCAGGCGTGTAGAAGTATTGCTCAACACTTGCTGACTCATTTTGATTACTCCCGGGCTACTTTCATTCTGGAGGACATAAACAAAATCATTTTGGGCAGCTGATATCGTTACAATATCATTAAGCCCATTTCCATTGATATCTCCGGCATCCAATCCACTGGCATGCACGGCTCCTGTTACTGTAATGCTCACAGGAGTGTCGAATGTGATAGTTGCTCCTGTAGATATGTTCCTATAAATGAAAATAATATTGTCAGTCTCATTTCCAACAACCAGGTCATTTTTACCGTCACCATCAATATCGATGATCTTAAATCTTTTCGGATTTCGAATGTTGCCATCATTTTGTTTAGGCAGGATGAATTGATTTCGTGTGAAGCTAATGGTCCCAGCAGTGCTGTTATTGGTGTAAATGGATATGATTTCCTGATTGGATGTGAATACCAGGTCTGGCAGCCCGTCGCCATTCAGATCACCACACTCGGTGCTTATAGTAGAAAACCCATTGGCGATATTTGTTCTGGTGAAACTAGGGGTGGTGAGGGTAGAAGCATTCTTGAAAATACTCACACTGGTTCCGGTATTGTTGGCTACTGCTACATCTTTCAGCCCGTCACCATCAAAGTCACAAGCGCAGAGGTCATAGGTGTACTGCTGTCCGGTGGTGAAGTCGAATTGGCTTCCTACTGAAGTCACCTCAAAACCACTGCCGGAAAAGCTCGGAGTAAATGCTTGACTGGAAGCACCTGAAAGTCCCGTGGATTTATCCAAAACCAGAACGGGTCCATAGGTCGCAGAAGAAGGAACGGTAACCTCTATGAGGGTGGTAGTGGCGTTGGTGATGACGGCAATACCACTACCGAAATTCACCTGCATGTTGCCTGGAGAGAAACCCGAACCCGAAATGCTCACGGTTTCTCCTACAGCTCCAGAGGTCTTATCTATGTTATTTACAAATGGACGCTGCTGTGCCAAAATAATGAAACTGCATATCGTCAATCCAAAACTAAAAAGGTATTTCATTATTCGTTAACCGTTAAAACCCACACTTTAGACAAACCTGAAAGGTTCTTCACTCTGTTTTTCTCTGAGATGACTCTTTGCAAATTGCTCGAATTGAAGATTACCACATAGTAGTACCCTCGAGCGCTCAGGAAGCCGAGTCTGGTGTCATGAAATCCTCGCTCAAACAGTAGGTCGCTTAAATCCTCCGCATTTTGGAAGCTTCCAAAAACACCAGCTACCACGTAGTTTCCAGATGGAAGCTCCAGCATATGATTACCTTTTTTGGCTACCTGATGCCCATCTGATTTTGCATAGTCGTCCAAAGGCCTGAAGTCATCTGTTAGTTCTGGGTCACCCTTGGCGATTTCCACTTTTTCTTCTGGAGTAGGTTCTACTTTGGGATCTTGCTTTACAACAGGCTGCTCTTCAACCACTTCTACTTCAGGCTCTTTTACCACTGGTTCTTCTTTTACAGGGACTTCAGCTTTGATGGATATTTTAGCATCTTTCATAGCATGAGCTTCAGCTGGATTGTGATCAATGGCCTCTGCCGCACTTTCTGAGAGTATTTCATCCCAGATAATGAGTGTCTCTTTTCTATCGCCATCTATGGTTCGTATCCACTTGATACCGGCTTCTCTTTTACCGTCGGGCCTTGTGCGAATAAGGGGCTCATCGTCAGGGTTTGCGATTTCGTAGGTTTCCTCTTTGGCTCCCGGTGGGGGTGGGGGAAGCCAGCTGAAGACCACTTCTTTTTCTCCTTTTTCATTTACCCTGTCAAACTTAATTCCACGTTCCTTTTCGCCGAATTTATTGATGCGTTCTACTGGCTCATTTTCTTTTTCATAATTCCAGTTATTAGCTGCCTTCACTGGCTCTTCCTTTTTAGCGCCTGCGAGAAGACCCAGTTCATCTTCATCCTTGCTGGACTGCACCGGCTGTCTGCTTTTTTGCAGGGCCTGAAGTTGCTTCTGACGCTCAAGTTCTGCCTCTCTGGCTCTTTCCTCTGCGGATGTTCTGTGACTCTTGATAAAAGAGGATACGTGCTCTGCATGATCCTTTTTTGAGCCTAAGTGGTATCCTATATGAATTTCGTGTGTTGCGCCCAGAAGTGCCGCTGTATTTGGGTTTCCATATTCATAGGAATAGCCAACCCCCATCCTTTCCCAAAACTTGGCCCCCAGGAGTCCCACGAAACCTGCATCTTGCCGGTAGCTGGCACCAACCCACACAATGTGTAACAGGTGAAGGATAACAGTGGCTTCGTACTGATTGGCCAGGTAGGAGTGGTACCTGTATATAAGGTGTGGTTCAATGGCAATGTTGTCACTGAGGTGTCCACGATAGTTAATTTTGAATAGAAGGTTGTCATGAGGTCTTACATGCATGGGTGTGGCACTCTCCGTGGTGAATAGGTCATAACCGAAAAGAGAGGGTAACGAAACACCGACATTGAAGTGGCCGAAATGATAGGCCATTCCAAAATCTCCGACCATGAAGGTTTCATTGGTCAACAATCCCTGAAAAGCGGGGTCCGTTGGAGAATCAAACTCCCCGAAATTGAGGCTATTATTCCCTGCTCCCAGGGATAACCCAAATCTAAGGAAATGCTCCCTGTCAATACTTACAAGGTAACCTCCGGTCACTTTTCCAGCGCTTTGAGTATACAAGCCAGCTCTTTCATTATAGACCATTGCCCCAAATGCTAATCCACCTTTTAAGGGCACATGAAAATTGGCATGAGAGAGTGATGGGGCACCATCAATGCCGCCCCATTGTTCTTTGTGCATTACAAAGAGTACCGTATGGCCTTCTACGCCTGCATAGGCAGGATTGTAGATATAGGGGTTCATGAAAAACTGATTGTAGACTTTTGGGAGCAGTTGCGAAAAAGTTGCAAACTGAGAAAAGCACAACAGAATAACCCACAGAAATTTTTTCATACACCTATTTTGAACTTTTAAAATTTCCTGTCTGATTTTCAGTGACACAGACGAAATGAATACAAAACTTAGCTAAAATATTAAATATTTATCGTTTTGCTTTAAATAAGCGCCTTAAATCTGCTAACTCATTGTAAATAGGTGAACTGTAGTTTCTCTATATTTTTTGGTACTTTACCTTGCAATGTGTTTGAGGTTCTTCGTATTATTACGTTCAAAGTGTTATCTCCATGATCAAATATTTCACAGTCGTCTTTTACTTACTATGCTGGACCGGGGCAAATGCCCAGTACTGGTTTGGGCCTAAGGTAGGGGGGCATCGTACAGACTTTGTCTATCAGGAATCCACCTATAAGTCTGATTCATTTGATGTTAGCACTGATTATGGACTTCAAGGCGGCGTTATGATGATCTATCAGGCTTCCGAGAAATATGCAGTGATGGCCGAGCTCATTTATGAGCGAATAAACCGAAAGGTTACCGAGAAGGAGGGTAGTGACATAGAAGTATATAGCAAATCGGTTTACAACTATTTGTCTGTTCCTTTTTCGTTGAGATGGGACTTTGGAAGGGAGCCTACCTATTATTATATATCAGGTGGCCCGAAGCTTAGTTACTGGCTTGGGGGAACCGGGGAGATATATTTGGATGAATTTAACGAAGCGAGGACTCTGGATGGTCCGTTGCCGTATGATTTTGAATTCAAGTCAAAAAATGGAGGAGAGACCAACCACAGAGCTGTTCCTCAGGCCAATCGCTTTCAGTACGGTCTTCAGGTAGGAGCGGGTGTTTACTTTGATGTAACCACAGGCGGACGAGTATTGGTCGATTTGAGGCATTCATTCGGACATTCGAATATGGGATTTAATGGAAATCCAGACTTCTCTTTTGAAACTTATCAAGAGAATTTCCGGTATCGAAATTATACTTTGTCACTTTCTGTAGCTTATTTATTTGAATACGATGTGCAGCTTCAGAGAAAAGGGATGAGTACGATTAGGGAAAGTAACAAGTCAAAGAAAAAGTAAACTCAGCACGGACATAAATCTCGCAAAACCCCTGTCAAGCTGACGATAGAGCGATCTACCCACCTATAGTTGTGATAATATAGCACCTTACGTTCTTATCTTCTGCCAGCCCTACCCAGTTTCTGGTATCTTTTATTTTGAGGGTCTCTCATTGCAACTATTCTCATCAAATAGTTTTAAGTTTGGAGTACAGCCCTAGACAAGACTAAAGTCAATTTTTTATTTTTTGATTGAATACGACCAATATTATTGGTATTTTTATATCAATACATTATTAAAATATAGCTATTGTGATAAAGTCGTTTCTAGCTTTTCTTGGGGGAGAACCCGGTGAAGAGAAGCCTATGTTGTTGTTATTGGGCATGGGTTTTTTCATGGGTATATTTCTCGCTACCTATCAAATTGGTTCAGAGACACTGTTTTTGGATATTCTTGGTGAGCCTTATTTGGATGTCGCTTTTTTCTCAGCTGGTGGTGCGGGTATCATCTCAACGGTGCTATTTGTTTATCTCCAAAAAAGGGTCAATTACTCTTCGCTTGTAGTCGTCAATCTCTTCCTTATTTTCGCTTTTATGGCGGTAATGAGAGCCGCCTTTGAGTGGACGAGCTACGATGGAAGTGAGGGAGGTTTCCAAATTTTGCCATTTATCATGTTTGTTATGATTGGTCCGATCACTGCTATAACATTGCTCGGGTTCTGGGGGATATTTGGTCGGGTGTTTGATTTACGCGCTTCCAAAAGAATTATTGGAGGAATTGATACAGGAGCCTTGACCGCCACTATTATTGCTTTTTTCTCTATACCGTTTATCACTCAGCTCCCATTCATTGACTCTACATATGATCTCCTCTTTGTATCCGCAATTTCATCCTTTGGGGTACTCTTTTTTACCATCTGGATTATCAGAGATTTCAATGTTAATAAAGCTACTAAGGTTGAGAAAGGAGATGTTAAGCCTGTAGAAGTTAATTTCTTCGATTTGATTAAGGACCCATACCTGAGGTTGCTTTCGCTTTTTCTTATCTTTTCAATGGGGGCAAGCGTCTTCGTTGACTACACATTTTACTCGGCTACTGAGATCATGTATCCTGATGAGCAGGAGTTGACCAATTTCTTATCCTTCTTTAGTGGGACGGTCATGATTATGAGCTTTCTCATTCAGAGTTTTGTTAACGATATCATTATTGGACGTTTCGGGCTGAAGGTGGCTCTGATGACCATGCCACTGATTCTTATTTTATTTACAATAGGTGGCATTGTTGCTGGTCATATTTTTGGGTATCAGGTGAAGACAGAGGAGTTTATCCTTTTCTTCATGTTTACAGCCTGTGCAAAGGCATTTACAGCTTCGCTTAAAGATGCTTTGGAGAATCCGGCTTTCAAACTGTTCTTTTTGCCTATCGATATTAAGATTCGTTTTGATATTCAGACGCGAATTGAAGGAGTGGTTAACGAGTTGGCTACTTTATTGGCAGGTGCTGCCCAAATCGCGCTTGGGTTGTTGGTGTTTTTCGAACTCATCCATTTTTCATACCTCATTCTTGGTCTTGCAGGGATGGTGGTGTATTTGTCTGGGAAGCTCTTTTCTCAGTACAAAGTTACTCTTCAGAAAACTCTGACCGAACAGAAAAAAGCCCTCAAAGGTGAGGGCGTTAGAAACGAACAGAACACCATCAATGTGATCAGGAGTGAGGTCAGTTCCAAAAATTCAGACAGAGTGATCAGCGGACTTCGAATATTTGAAAAGTTGGAGCCTATACAATTTGAGTTCACACTTTTGGATTTATTGAACTCAAGAATGAGTAAGGTAAGAGAGTATGCTTACAAGAAACTGGATGAGTACCTGGTGTTCGAGGCATTAGATATTATTCGAAAAGATATCAAAACAGAAGGTGATGAAGCTGTATTGAAAGCGGCGACCGCCTGTGTAAAGAATCTTGAAGCTGCTGAAGCCTATGAGCTAAATGATATTAGCATTCGTCAGTTGGTGAGATCCACTGAGGCGAAGGATCGAATCAAAGGGGCAAGACTCCTAGTTAAGTCAAATGAAGACAAGTTTTTGCCTTATCTATCCGAACTTTTAAGAGACATTAATCCACGGGTGAGGATTGCCGCAATGACTACCGCAGGTAAGATTAGAAGGCCGGAAATATGGCCAAATTTGGTCGAAAACCTACATTTGGCTACCTATGGAAACTCTGCTATGTCAGCACTGACGCACTCGGGTGAGGCTGCATTCCACGCTATCGATACCTCATTTTATAAGACGGGTCAGTATAAGGCTACCATGTTGCGGATTGTTCAATTATTGGGGAGAATTGGAGGAAAATCTGCTATCGATTTACTATGGAAGAAAATTGATTTTCCTGACAAGAAAATAGTATCTGAAATTTTATTGTCACTGAGTTACATTGGCTTTGCCGCTCGTGATTTTCAAGCTGCTCGTATCAAGATTGCGATTGAATCCGAAATCGGAGACATAGCATGGAATATAAAGGCCGTATTGGATATTCCAGAAGAGAACGAGATTGATATGATGATCAGGGATGCTTTCAGAGAGGAGGATAAGCAAAACTATGAGAACATCTTTATGCTGTTGTCGATGATCTATGATCCCCAGAACGTTACCTTGGTTAGAGAGAATATCCAGGATGGCACTACAGATAGTATCACTTTTGCTGTGGAAATGCTGGATATTTTTGTGGAAGAGGAGCTCAAGCCAAAGTTACTTCCAGTTATGGATGAATTAAAGGTAGACGATCGCCTTGCTAAGCTGCAGAATTACTACCCTCCTGAAGATTTTGAATCCTATTATGATCTATTGCTGCAGATTATCAATAGGGATTACAACCGGGTGAACAGATATACCAAGGCCTTGGCTTTTTATCGAATCAGTAATATGACTGGAGTGGAGGTGAGCGACGATTTGATTGCCAATTTATTTAATCCAGATCATTTGCTACTCGAAACAGCGGCTTACACTATCTATAAGCTGGATCAGAGTGCTTACCATCTTCATACGAAACGACTGAAGTCAGGGGTCAAGAAGGAGTTGGATAAGGCTATCGTTCCTCCAGTCTTTCAGGGTGAAGGCGAGGACTATCATCAAAAGTTATTACTGATTGAACGGGTATTACTTCTGAAGGAAGTGCCTGAGTTTAAGCGTGTTTCAGGTGAATTGATTACCTATATCGCGGAGGAGTTGGATGAGATCAGGTTAAATGAGGGAACTACCCTGGTTGATGCTGGAGAATCAGGAAATACGCCGGTATATATTGTGGTAGAAGGTAATGTGGATGTCTATCAGAATGACGTTTTGATTGATCAAAAATCAAGAGGTGGACTTGTGGGACATGAATTGATACTGGATACAAACAAGTTTGAGTATACAGCATTAACGAGAAATCGATGTACTCTCCTGGTACTGAGAAAAGAAGAACTATTGGACCTTATGTCCAAACACATAGAAATTATTGAAGCGTACTTGAATATTTTGAATCGGGTAGAATTTGAGGAAGAGGAAGTGGAAATAGCCGATATTTTACTTAGTGTGTAACTTAAAGATGACCGCCTAACCAAAAAGAAATGGATTTTAATAAAGAGATACTTTTATGCTTCTCAGAAGAAGATAACCAGCCAATAGAGGGAGGTCTGAAAGGTTGGGTGTCTAATTTCCATAAGTTTTTATCAACCCTGCTTTCTCAGATTTCAAGAGAAAGCCCTGAAGTGACGTTGGTTTCAGAATCCAATTATCAACAAGTAGAAATAGAGAAAGCTGCAGTCATCATCGCGGTATGCAGCCCTGCATTCATTAAGAATGAAGCCCTGATTCAACGGCTGGATAAGCATGCAGAAGATGTGAAAAACAACGACCGTCTGATAATAGAAGGAGTTTCCAGGTTATTCAAAGTGCATAAAGCACCTTTCAATGAGGATAAGGTCCTTCCTCATTTGGACAGCCTCATTTCCTATGACTTTTACATGGTGGATCCTTTGTCTGGAGAAGCTCAGGAGTTCAAGCGATTTTTCGGAAGTGATGCAGAGCGGTCATATTGGATGAAGCTTGTGGATATGGCCTACGACATTAATCATGTTTTGGAATCCAATTTATCTGGAAAATCAGGAACGGCAGCCGAAGTGGTCCCAATGGAAAAAACCGTGTATCTGGCCAGTACTGGAGTTGATATGGTGATTCAGCGAGACATCATCAAACGCGAATTGATTCGACACGGATATAAAGTGTTGCCTCAACACACCTTGTCAAAAGAGGTCGGACAGTTGGAGCAAATGGTTAAAGAAGACCTACATAAGTGTAGGTTATCTATTCACCTGATAGGCGAGGATTATGGTTATAAACCAAAGGGATCTGATTTGTCGGTGGTAGACATACAGAATAGAATCGCTTCCAATCATACCTATGAGATGGTGGAATATAACAAAACGGCTAAGGATAAAAGACCATTTAGTCGTCTTATTTGGGTTTCACCAGACTTGAAAAATGTCACCGAAAGGCAGAAGATATTTATTGAGGACCTGAAGAGTGATGCTGCTGCTTTGGAAGAAGCGGAGGTTTTACAAATTACCCTACAAGAATTGAAAGCGATTATTAGGGAAGAATTGGTCACAGGAGGTCGCTTTAATAAGAATAGACGTGAAATCAAGGGGTATACGCATGAGGAAGAAGGAAATGCAAAAATCATTTATTTGATACAAGATAAGATGGATACCTCCAAAACCAAACCACTGAAGGAGTTTTTGGAGAAGTCAGGATTTAAGGTAGTTTCTCCTAGCTACGAGGGTGATTTAGTAGACATTAGATACATCCATCAGGAGAATTTGAGGCGCTGCGATGCTTCCATTATCTATTTTGGAAGTGCCAAAGAGGCATGGATTAAAACAAAACTCCAGGATCTACTTAAGGCTCCCGGATTTGGGCGTGAAAAAAAGCTTCAAGCAAAGGCCGTGTATTTTGACGGTCAGAAAGAAGTCGATTTAGAGCACTATAAGAAGAATAAAGCCATGGTTCTGGGGATGAACGGTGGCTTCAAACCAGAACATCTTAAGCCTTTTCTAACCAAACTAGAAAAATAAAATGAGCGACAAAGACATGAATCTCACACAAGGTCAGGCTCAGGATATCATAGATATCACTGAACTAATTAATCCATTTCCTGGGTTAAGACCTTTTGGAATTGAAGAAGGGCACCTTTTCTTTGGCCGTGAAGGTCAAAGCGACGAGGTGTTGGTAAAACTGGCAGAGAATAAATTTGTTGGTATACTGGGAGCTTCCGGTTCGGGAAAATCCTCATTTATGTACTGCGGTTTAGTACCCAGTCTTGTGGGAGGGTTTATGACCGAGGCGGGTTCCAACTGGAGAGTGGTCGTGGCACGTCCCGGTGGTGGGCCAATTGACAACCTTGCTGAAGCCCTATTGATTAAGGATAAGGAATATTCAAACCTCTCAGAAGAAGATAAACTTATCAAGAAAACGATTATAGGTACCGTTTTGCGTAGCAGTTCCCTTGGTTTGGTCGAGGTGATTAAGCAGCTCAAAACGGACAATGATCAAAATATGCTGATCGTAATTGACCAGTTTGAGGAACTTTTCAGGTTTCGAAAGCTGGAAGCGGCTACATCCGATATGGATGAGTCATCTGCTTTTGTCAATTTACTTCTTGAGGCAATACATCAGTTTGACGAGCCCATATATATCACCATAACCATGCGCTCAGACTTTATAGGGGAATGCGCGAAATTCCCTGATCTGACGCAGATGATTAATGATTCCCACTATCTGATTCCACAGATGACCCGAGATCAGAAGAGAGTGGCCATCGAAGGACCTGTGGCCGTAGGTGGTGGTAAGATTGCTCCACGTCTCACCCAGCAACTGCTCAATGATGTGGGTGATAATCCTGATCAGTTGCCTATTCTTCAGCATGCACTAATGCGTACTTGGGCCAATTGGGTAGATACCCGAAAGCCCAATGAACTCATGGATCTAAGGCACTATAATGCTATTGGTACGCTTAGGGAGGCATTGTCGCAACACGCCAACGAGGCTTATGACTCACTTTCCAAAAGAGAGAAAGAGATATGTGAGGTAATGTTTAAGTCACTTACCGAACGTGGCAACGAAAATCAGGGAATTCGGAGGCCTACTAAATTGGGAACCATCGCAGCTATAGCCGGTGTGACCGAAGATGAGGTATCCAGAGTGGTAGAAAAGTTCAGAGAGCCAGGAAGGTCACTCCTAATGCCACCTTATGGGGTGCGTCTGGATACGGAGACAGTTATAGATATTTCTCATGAGAGTTTGATGAGGATATGGGACAGGCTGAAAAGATGGTTGGACGAGGAGTCCAAGGCCGCTGAGATGTATTTGAAGCTTTCTGAAGCAGCTGAACGTTTTCAGGAAGGTAAAGCTTCATTGTGGAAAATGCCTGATTTACAACTAGCGATCAACTGGAGAGAGGAGAATCGTCCTACTTTGATATGGGGTCAGCGTTATAATCCGGCATTTGAGAGAACTATGGTCTTTTTGGAAACTTCCGAAAAGGCCTATGTGACTGAGCAACGAAATAAAGAACTGTTGCAGAAGCGTCAGGTAAAAAGGATGCGCCTTAGTGCGATTATCCTTGGAGCAGCGGCATTGGTGTCCATTTTCTTTGTGGTGTATGCAAACATTAAATCCAACGAAGCTCAAAAGGCTTCAGAAGAGGCCAAGGTTCAGCAGGAGTTGGCGGTGAAGAATGCTGAGGATGCCAAGAAACAGGCTGAACTTGCTGAAGAACAGGCGGCCCTCGCCAGAAAAGCAGAAAATAAGGCAACTGTGGCTTTGAAGGATGCGGAAGAGGCACGAAAAGAGGCAGAACTCCAAGCGGATATAGCCAAGAAGCAAAAGGCTGAAGCTGATAAGCAGAGACAAGCTGCCGAGGAAGCACAGATTGAGGCTGCTGAAAATGCAGAGCAGGCGAAAATAGAGGCTGAAAAAGCAAGACAAGCTCAGGCGGAGGCACTTGTAGCAAAAGATAATGCTGATAAGCTGAGGCTTCAATCTGTTGCTCAATCAATGGCTATTAAGGCCAGAAATATACCCGAAAGAGAACTGAAAGCGGTTGTAGCTAAGCAAGCATATGATTTTTATCAGCAATATGGTGACCCGAATAAGCCATACAATGGGGATATCTATGCCGGGGTTTATTCCGGGCTCGAAGGTGTTTTGAGCACATACTCCGTCAATGATGATGGAGAGAAGGTATTCAAGAATAATGGAGATTCGGTACTCAATCAATACCATGGACATTTACCTGTGACTACCTCTCAAGTGACTGAGGAGAAGATTTCTGTAAGGTCTGTGGTGTTTTCAGAAGATGGAAAGCGAATGTATTCGGCTGGTAGTGATGGGCGTTTGCTGATGTGGGATTATGCCAGTGGAAAAAGAACCTATGTGGAAATTTTTCATAGGAACCACGTGAACCGGGTGGTCAATGTAAGCCCAAATGAGCGCTATCTTGCTCTTGGTACTGATGATAACCACATTTTGGTTGTAGATCTTAAGAATAGAGACTCGGAACCTGTGAGTATTAATGGACATGTGGGCGGTACAGTCTATGATCTTGTTTTCCTTCCAGATAATCTGAGCTTTATCTCAACAGGTGCAGACAGTAGGATACTTTTGCATTCACTGAGAACCAAGGAAACGGTTCAAATAGCACAGACCAGTTCAAGAGCAAAGACCCTTGCCATTTCACCTGATGCAAAGACTTTAGCAGCGGGTACGGAAAGTGGTGAAGTGATGATTATTGACCTGAATGGGACCGATTACCCATCCCGAAATATTTATCGAAAAAATGGTAGCCCGGCGGTACATGCACTTCATTTTAGTAATGGGGCTGATAAACTCGCTTTTGGTGATGATAAAGGAGACCTCTTTATTTGGGATTTGGTTGAAAAGAAGCAATGGGGACCTAAACTAACCGGATTTACTTCACCTATTTCTGATATTCATTTTAGCCCGGACGATGATCTTTTGGCAGCTACTAGCAAAGATAAGACTGCCAGAATGTGGGATTTGAATAATATTTATGATCTGCCGACAGTTTTTGATGATCACAAAGATTGGGTTTGGTCACTAGATTTTCACCCATCAGGTCAGCAGTTTGCCACTGGTTCTGCTGATGGAATTATCAGAGTTTTTGAGACTAAACCAGATGCCTACGCAGAGCGAATCTGTGGGCTGGTATCTGCAAATATGTCAGAGACTCAGTGGAGACAGTATGTAGGTGATCTTGAGCAAATACCATACGAATACACCTGTGATGGACTGGATAAGGGTGACGAAATCGAATAAGTCTATGAAGAAAATTATACTGACACTGATTTGCTCTCTGGCAATGTTGGGAATATATGCTCAAACTTGCACCCAAAGGCTCAATCAAGCTGAAGATGATTATGAAGCGGGGAGACTTTTGGGGATACCTAACCAGATAAGGGATTGCCTGGATTCAGATGCATTCTCGAGTGAGGAGGAGGTAAGGGCTAGAAAACTACTGACCCTGGTCTACATTTTTACTGATCAGGAGTTTAAAGCGGAAGGAGCTCTTATTGAATTATTAAAGGCTGATCCGGAACATCGTTTAAACCCTCAGGTAGATCCGGCAGAACTGTTTTTCCTTTACAGTCAATATAGGACATCTCCTGTATTCCGAATTTCTTTGAGACTAGGAGCTAATTCATCCGATCCTCAGATCATTGGCGTTTATGGAACACAAAATACCGTGGCTGCTCCGTCTTTTTACAATGGAAAAACTGAGCGTGGAGAAAGTTCTTATGCGTTGAATGATTCTACTACGCTGAGTGGTATTGGAGGGTTGGGTATAGGTTTTTGGGGTGAGTTGTTGGTTGAAAGACATATTAAGAATGGTTTTGAAGTTGGGTTCGGAGGGCAATTCAGGCTTTCGAAATACAATGTGGATAATTATTTGAATCAACAAGATTTGAGCACTTCGGTAGTCAATCAGCAAGTCTATCTGCGAACACCTTTATTGGCGAGATACACCTTAGGATACAGCAATAGAGATAAGAAATGGTTACCCTATGTTTATGCTGGGGGTGCATTTGATTATTTGTTATCTGCTGGTTATACCTCTGCTTCCAGAGTAGGAGGTACGGCCTACACTCAAACATCAAGCGATCTCCTGGCCTCAAATCAGGTCAATAAGGTTAATTATTCTTTCTTTGGAGGCCTTGGAGTTAAGTATCGGTTGAAAACGCATTTTTTGACAATTGAAGCCAGGTATGACAATAGTAGGCTCAATTATGTGAACGGAGAGGAACGTTATACGAACTCCGAATCAACTTTTGATTTGGGGTACGTGGAGTCAGATCTTTCGTTGAATTTCATTTCAATCTCAGTTGGGTATACACATTCCATATATAGTCCTAAAAAACTAAAAGAATATTGACGGCCATATGAAGCAATTTTTCTTATATACTCTGTTATTATGCTTTATCTGGAGTTGTACTCCTTCAGATGAGAATAGTCCTGCTCCCACGGAGGTCTTTGTAAAGTACTATGGACAAGGAACAAATGAAGCAGTTGATTTAGCAAGAACTTCAACTGGTGAGATCATCATATTGGGATCCAATATCCAGTCGGAAAGTCAGGATTTTTACTTGGTAAAAGTGGATGCTGAGGGTAATGAAGTTGCCTCAGAGGTTTATGACTTAAAGAGTGGATCTACAGATATTCCCTTAAAAATGAAGCCGTTAGGTTTCAATTCAGCCACAGGACTTGACGAATTTCTTCTCGTAGGATACATACAATCACGAGATGCGAGTGGTTTAGATTTCTTTGAAGGAGCCTGGTGTAAAATTGATGCAGATTTGAATATAATAAGCACTGGTTCTGACTCTTCCAGGTTTAATCTGCTTGAGAATGTAATTACCACAGATATCATTCGAACTACTGAAACAGATGGTGTGGAGAAGTTTGTGGTATTGGGACATTCCAGACAAACTTTTGCAGGAGATCCAGTGAGTGATGGGGGATACCAAATATATCTTACCAAAGTTGATGATCAGGGGGAGGTTTATTGGTCTAAATCACACGGATATCTTGGCGATGAGGAATCATTGGCTTTGTTTGAAAATGCTGATAGAAGCTTGGTGATAGTAGGGTCTACTGAAGCAGGTACTGATGGTCGCAACGTTTACGTCATTGAAACCAATTCACTAGGCACCTCAGATAAGAATGCTCCAAGAATCGTAATTAACAATTCAGTGTCGGGGGCCGATGAAACGCCCACAGCGGCTATAAAATCGTCCTTGGGTTACTCAATTGTGGGATATACCACGGGGGTAAATGGTCAAATGGCAGGATTTCATGTGGCCATAACACCATCAGGAGATATGGTGGCCAATAGTAACAATGTTCTTGAGACCGACTACTCTTTACCATGTCAGGCATTGGCATTGACAAAAACAATATATAACGACTTGATGGTTTTGGGGAGTATCCCAAATTTTAGGGAAACCACAGGAGAGGGAACTGCGGGGGCTAATAAACTTGAGCAAATCTTGCTTATGAGGGTCAGTCCATTGTCTGGCCATATCGAAGGGTTCGATCAAAACTATGGAACCACAGTCGGAAATGATCAGGCCAGGGCCGCCATAACTTTACCTGATGGAGATATTTTAGTCGCTGCAACGATCGATTTCGGTAGCGGTACTTCCATGCTAGGTCTTCTAAGACTGAATAGAAACGGTGAACTGAAAGATTAATTTGTAAGTGCTGGCAAGGGGCGCTTGGCGCCTTTTCGCATTTAGAAACATTTAAAGAATAATTAGAATATTACATTGGTCATAACCGCCTAGTTATATGAAACGAATTTTACTTTGTCTATTAGTTGTGTTAGGATGGAACTGCGCAAAGGCTGCAACGCCGCTTTTTCAGTCCGCAGTAATGAAGACAACCACGACCTTTGAAATCACTTACGATATTAATGTTGCATTTAGTGTGAGTGAAGCAGCATTTTTGACGGGGTTATCTGTAGATGGTAAATCCTTTACCTCTGCAACCATATTGAACAACGTCATTACCGTTACTCTTTCAGCTCCTGTTCCAACGAATTATTCAGCAAATGATCTGATCATTACAGCCGGTACGATTAAAGATGCAATTGCAGTCGAAACAAATGCGGGTGTTTCTGGAGAAACTTTATCAGATGGCGTACCTCCGGTTGTGACCTATTCCGCGATGTTTGATGCTGATCTGAATGGCAAGATAGACAGCATGTCGGTTGTATTTAGTGAGAACCTGAAGACTGGTAGTGGGTTGTTTTTTGCTATAGGGCACTTTGGGATCACTGGTTATTCAGTAGCCTCTATGGATTCTACGAAGCAGGATACTGTTCAGTTTGCGTTGACAGAGCTTGCCTATTTTGATACCGATTCGGTAGCCACTATTGACTTTTTAGATCCTTCGAAATTTGAAGATTTGGCTGGGAATATTTTGGTCGACACCACTGTGATCGCCAATGACAGTGCAGCCTTAGTGATTACAGAGGCCTATACCCACGACAATGACGGGAATGGTCAGCTTGATTCGATTTCGGTATACTTCAGTGAACCAATCCTGAATGGCGCGGATGGCACGATAGATTTTGTGCTGGGTGGTACGTTTAGTGGTCGAACACTCACCGCAGTATCAAGTGGAGTGGATAGCGTAGCGGTGTTTACGTTCAATGAGGTAGGTATTCACAATACTGATAGCGTTCCTACGATTGATTATTCAGGAAGTG
>Ga0209634_1000668_pt1 | contig 26297 bp, 23 predicted proteins | sample LinPmetageLP40_FD_184043 | JGI IMG/M metagenome (GOLD analysis project Ga0209634, IMG submission 184043) | Marine viral communities from the Pacific Ocean - LP-40 (SPAdes) (version 2) | ecosystem: Environmental > Aquatic > Marine > Oceanic | place: Pacific Ocean | collected 2010-08-26 | reverse complement strand
CTTCCCAATTTTTACCTTTTAAACGTTTTCCATTTTTATCTTCACCTCTAGACTTGGATTTTAACCATAAAACTCCAATACGATCTATTTTTTTACCATAACATTCTTCATAACATTGAGCATATATAGCACTTTGCAAATCATATGTTGTTTGTAAATGGTTAGATGTTTTAAAATCTATAATCCATCGTTCCATTTTACCGTCTATTTCAATTTCACATACTAAATCGCAGGTACCTGCTACTTGTATTTCATCTGAGAATAAATGTACTTCTGCTTCTATTAATGTTGGGTTATAAGTTTCCCAAAAATCTACAAATCTAAGGAACATTTGCCATACATGAGTAGGCATTTTAGGATTTCCATCATCGTACAAGAATTTTATTTCTTTACCGTTTAACCAGTCTTCAATCATTTCATGCACTAATGTTCCTTCTTCAGCTGCTTTCTTAACAATCCATTCTGCACTATATCCTACTTTTTTAAGCCAGTCTTCAAAATACTTACCTTTTGGGTAAGAACTTAAAACATGAGTTACTGAAGGGTAGTACTTACCATTACGTCTATAATACCTAGAATCAGGCATTGTAACTTGCTGATAATCATCTGAAATTTCTAATAGTCTCTTGTATGATTTTTTGATCATATTGATAGTTTTTGTTCCATTAAGTCATAGTAGGTCAATGGAACTGTGTTTTGTATAAGTTTAGTGAAATTTTCGAAACCCATTTCACTCGGGTCCTTATCTTGCATATCTACAAGATAGACTTCTTTACCTTCCGCCATTAACCTCTCGCAGAATTTTAAAGCTTGTTTAATTGCATCCCTATCTAATGCAATATAAATTTTATCTACTACAGATGTAACTATCTTTTTCATTAAGCTACTCTGTATGTTTTTCCCCAATAATGAGATTGCGTTTCTTTTTATAGCCATAGCATCAAATAGTCCTTCACATAAAATAATTGGTATGTTCCAATTAATTAAATGTTCATTAGGTACTATATCTCTACTTGCTGATGGGTTTCTGTATTTGACATATGGTTCTTTTTCAAATGAACGAGCAGTAAAGTAATTTAATCTACTATCTGCATCATATGTTGGTAATATAATCATGTTTTTATATAAACCTTCTTTACAATAACCTATATTATACTTTATAATATCGTATTTACTCACGTGTCTATTTTTTAAGTACGCAAGCGCGTGTCTAGCCATAATATCGCTAGTATCAACGTTATTTAGGCTAATATATTCGGTAGGTAATACAACACTAGATACAACTTGTGTGTCTTTTATTGATTTAGATGTTTTAACAAGTGATTTAAGTTCTGTAAACTTTCCTACTTCTGCTTTTAATTGTCTAAATAAATTGTATATAGTAGTACCTCGCATATCACAAGCCCAACAATGCCAAGGATTTTTACCTTCGCGATTTTCAGTTAAATTAACTTCTAACTTAGGTTTGTGATGATTACAAAAAGGACAATGGTAAGCATAGTTGTTTCGAGCAGTTGCTTTGCCCGAACCCAATACTGAATTCACTAACGTAACCAATAATTGATTTACCATATATGGTAATATATGAAACTATTTTCGCTCCTTCACGAGATCTTCAAATTCAATGTCTTTTAAATCTTTTGTAAAAAATTTACCTAAAATGTTATCATTAAAAAATTCATCTGGTTTTTCTAACACTTGATAAAGCATTTGGTATTTAATTTCAAAATAGGTCATTGATTTTTTATCAGGGCACATTTTTAAAATTGTACGTTCGAATTCATCTTTTTTGCCTTCTAATAGTAATTGTTTAATATCTTTTTGGGAACCATAGTAGTTTATCCAATCCGATTCTTTAACTTCTAATTTGTAGGTAGGACGACGTCCAACAATTCCAGTTAATGCAGCTAACTCTTTTTTGCCAAGTCGCTTTTTTTTATTATGAAATAAGACTTTTTTCCCAATATATGATTTTCCAGTGGGTTTGTGTGTAACTATATAAACGAAACCGAATGTATTTTCTGGAAATTGAGTAATGTCCCCTATTTTATGTGTTTTATAGGTCCAACTCATGTTTTTATTTTAAAGTTAATAATTAATATAACTAAAAACTATTAAATTGACAAGTAATTTTAACCTGCTGATATTTTTAATGTACCACTATCGTTCCATACTTGACCAACATTAGTTGGATCAGATGTAGGTAAACCTCTCATTATTACAATTGAAGCTCCTGCTCCACCACCATTAGATCCACTTACTGTAAGATTATTAACATGGGTTGTACAACTAGCGTGAGATGTAATATTTGCGCCAATAACAAATGAACATGCATGAGTTATAGTATTTTCATCACCAGCTAAGATACCACTACTTGTTCCAGTTTCTGAAATTTGATTTTTACATCCTGCTCCAATAACTGCCCTAGAAGCTGTAAGATTATTGCAAAACCCACTTACTATTCCACTATGAGTAGATGTTACCATTGTAGGACGATTAATGCGATTGCATTCTCCCCCAACAATAACACTTTTTGCTGTATTCATGTAATTAAACTGTCCTCCCCCTAAAAAAGAACATTGGGTGTTAAGAGTTAGTTCATTTACATTTCCACCTACTAACCCATTTTGGTCACCATAATTACAATTTGATCGACCAGAACCTAAAAATGAATAAGAAGCTGCTAATTGATTTTTACATCCACTTCCTATAAAACTAGCAAAAGCTGATGCTGAATTTTGTAGACCCGCACCTATACCAGATGAATTACCAGAAATACAATTTAATGAACCTCCACCTATAAAACTACAGCAAGAATTAGTACCAACAATATTATTAGCACACCCCCCAGCTATAGTTGCAAAATCAGATTTATTAGCTATACAATTTAATTTTCCACCTGCTATTACAGAACCAGTACTATTAGTAACATTAAAACATCCACCTCCAATAAATGAACGACATGCTGATGATGTATTTTCTGTTCCTCCAACAACTGATGCAGCATGACCTGAAATATAATTTTTATTCCCTGCTCCAATAAAAGAAGTTTGACCATCTATATTATTACTGTGCCCAGCTACAATAGCTGATATTGCATTTGAAGAAGAATTCTTAAAACCCGCTCCAACAAAGCTCCATGCACCCGATGCTAAATTACATAAGCCGCTAACAACACCACCACAAGTACCAGTTACTTGGTTTTGATCACCACCTCCTATAACACCACCACTAGCATTGACTTTATTTTTGTTACCACTCCCAATAAATGTAAAATCACCTGAAGATGAATTATTTACACCTCCAACTATTACGGAACAACCCCCTGAAGCTGTGTTTAGAGTACCTGCACCTATAAAGGATTGATCAGCTGAGGCACTATTAGATGAACCTCCAGTAACAACAGCAAAATTTCCACCGGCTTTATTACTACCAAATTTAGCAGGTACTATATTATTATCATTTGAACTAGTAGTATAAACTTCATTAGCACCATCTCCATCATCTATACTAGAGGTATTCATTTTAAATACTTGACCCGTGCTTGCATCATAAGATAAAACAAAAGGTTTAGTTGAAGTAGATAATTCTGCTACTTCTATTTTAGCAGAACCTGATAAAGTAAAAGAACCTGATAAAGTTATATCGTAATCTTCTACACCTGTAAAAGCGTCAACAGATTGAGAAACGTGCCAAGATTGGATTACTTCTCCCTGTCCTATTTGTGATTCATAATTTAATACTTTTGCCATATCCTAAATTGGTTTATTATAAATATGTTTATCTATCTATATTTATTAAAATTGTTGTATCTGTTGTTCTAGATGTTGGTAAAGGTTTAGCTAACTTACCTATAGCTAATAATTCATAATTATGGTTATACATACCTATTGTAGTAATATATGGATCAAAATATGAACCAGTAAATTCATCATATAATTTACCTCCACTTCCAGATAATACAGTTGGGTTTAAACTATAATTAAATTCGCTTTCCCCTAAAGTACATTTATATTGTGTTTCAAATAATTTATATGAACTAGAGAATGAACAAGTTATATTAACAAGTTCTATAAAATTAGAAATAAATCCTAATTCATCCCTTAAAGCTCCTCCATATAAACTATAACCATATGTAGCAGCCCCATACGCAGATCCTGAAGGGTCAAATCCTCTAACTATATCATCTGTTATTATAGCTATACCATGTTGATATATTACATTACCTACATAAGATAAATCTCCTACATTACCTATAAAATTAGGATCACTATCATCCATTAATAAACGTCCTTGTCCATCATCAATAATAGTACCACTTACTGGGCTTTCTATTCTTATAGAATTAGGTTGGATATAATCCCCAAATAATTTTGAGGGGAATGAAATTACTCCTATAGGAGAATTACTTGCAGTAGGGAAAAGTTTATTGGGATAAACAGTATTTTGTTCGTAATTATAATGATTAGTTTGATATCCAACTCCTCTTAATATTCCATCTAATCCTTTACTAGCAGTATTAGCATTAGAAATAAATCCATCATTACCAAAAAGATAATTAGAATAGTAAAGATGTTTTACTGAATCATAAATTAAAGTTTGTGGGACTTGTTGGTCTCTGATTTTGCCAGTAAGAAAACTTCCAGAAGTTAAATAATTTCCTTTTTTTCCTAAAAACCTATCAATACCAACATCAGACCCAGTTAAGGCATTTCCCTGAAATGTAAAACCCTTATTTACCTCTAGGGGAGATATTATTATGTCCTGTGAGTTGAATTGTTTGAAAGCCGCCATTCATCTTAAAAATCTAATTTAACTCTAATAAGTGCTTCTTTTGTAAAGTCTTTTACTAGAGGTCTTGATAATTTAGCCACAGCTAATAATTCATTACTATCATTATACATTCCTACTGTTGTAGCATAGGTTTGTGGATTATTAATAAAGTAGTTATATATTACTTCACCAGTTGATCCTGAAATATATGATGGATTTTCTGAATAATTAAACTCTGCATTTCTTGCTCTTACAAATACATAATCAGATGTAATAGTTTCTTGTGAATTTAATTGAAAAATTTCACCACCTGAGTTTCCACTAGAAGATGATATATGAACATATAATTTGGTTGGATTATCACCATTTGTATTTTCAATTACTGAGGTTGATAATCCTATTCCTGCACCATTATTAATACCTGAAGCACCTGGAATTGAAGAGTCATCTAAAGCATTTGCATTTAATAATATTGTTGAAATATCTGGGAGGAATAAACCATAAGAACCTGTGTAAGAGTATCCATTTCCATTATGAGGTGAACCATCTGAGCCGCTAATTACATTATAAGCTCTTTGAGTACCATAATAAGTAGGTAAACTTACATATCCTGAGTCATCTGTTAAATGTAAAGCCCCTATATTGTCTTGACTACTAGATAATACTAAATTAAAAGAACCTGGTAATAATTTTTCTTTATATCTTGCTCTTTCAACACTTAAAACATAAAAATCATTATCATTACTACCTGTAGAAGTAGGACCCCATTTAAAACTTGAAAGTTCATCTTCTAATATTAATGTTCTGTATTGTCCATATATAGATCTAGTTGCTGTTCTACCAGATACAGATGAATCAAATCTTAATCCACCCCCACCATTTTTATTAGCATATGCAATAGCAAATTGAACAGCAGAAGTTGAATCATCTGATCCCGTTTGAAATACATTAAGATAATATGGTCCCGAACTACCTTCTCTTTGAATAGAAGAAGTAAAATAATTATTTAAGGTCACACTTTGATTTGACCAAACAGTAGAAGTTACTGTGTCAGCACTTACTACAAAATCTTCTGGATCGAATTGTTTAAAGCCCATATTATGTTATTTGGTTTTGAGTTATTGTTACTGGGATTGTTAATCTAGCTCCACTATCTAATCCAACTACTGTAAGTGTTGTTCTTAACGTGGTTTGATTTAATCCAAATAAAGTATTTACAGTGGTGGCAGTTATATTAAACTGTGTTCCAATTACCGTTTTAGACACATTAGTGCCGATGGTATCTATTGAGGATTGGTTAGCAGCTGTAGCAGCATTACTATTAACTCCTACACCATTATATTGATTAAGTAAACGCACATCTCCAATTGTTGCCGAGTAACCCGAGCTTTCAAATGTTTGAGCATTACCTAAGTAATTTAATGTTTGTGGAGTAATCGCTAATTGAGCTCCTTGTTTTAAAGTTATAGCACCATATCCTAAATCTAATACAGGCAATTTTGCTGTACCTCTAGGTAAAGTTACTAATTTATACTTCATTATTTGTTGTTCATCCGGAAATGCTTCTAATAAAGGCATGTTATCAATTGCTTCACCATAATAAGCAGAACCTGATGGGTGAATTGGATTATACAAAGTATAATCTATTTCATCATCAGCTAAAGCATATTGAGTGATTCTAAAAGAACCATCATTTTTAGCTAATAACTCTCTTCCCTTCTTGGTAAGAATAGCATCAACTGTTATTACTGAATTGTTTAAATATCCCATTTTGTTATATAATTATATGTTATAAATATGTTATTTTTTAAGATGTTATTATTCCTTTACTAATTAATTCATTTACTAATATAGAGGCACTATTTTCTAATAGTTCTGTTGGAAAATCAGGATAAAGAATACCAGGTGTTGATGAAGCTGATAGGTTAGTTCCATAAGGGAAAGTACTACCTAAATAAACACTATTGGCATTAGGTATTTTTCTTCTTATTAAAAAGAAATTCAAATCTACTCCACTAGGTACATCTTTATTTAATATTATTTTTAATCTTCCTACTTTCTTTCCTTGATACCACTCTATATTATCAGATGGTTTAATTACTTCTTCTATAGTATAAGTATAGTTTTCATTATTTGCAAATCTTATTTCATCTCCTTTTTCTAATTGTAAAGGATACACTATATCATCAAATTTAGTACCTGGTGGTTCTAATCCTGTTGGAAATATATCGGATTCACCAGGTGTATAAGGTAAATTTCCTTGATAAAATTCTGCGCCATACGCTTCATTCATATTAGAGGAAGACATTACTAATATTTTTTGTGATATAATATCACCATATTGGAAAGAAGGGTTATTATCAGAACCTGTAAAAATCCAAAAGGGTGCAGTAGATCTATTATCAGTACTGAGTAAATGATCTAACGCCCCATATGAAGTTATTCTTGATGGGGTATGTTCTCCTTGAAATAAATTTGGGAAAAATGCAGCATCCGGTTGATTCCCTGCAGAAGCTCTTTTTGCACTACCCGATAGTTCCCAATGAATTTTATCATTACTTTTTATAATATAATCATTTTCTGCTTCTATAGTCCAAATAAGTGCTAAAAAATCTGAGTTTCTATATTGTGCATCTCCACCATTAAGGTATACACCTTTATCCCTTAAAAAATGATACATTTCCCAATCCAAAGTCATTGTCATAGTTTGATCTTCTTTTAATTGGAAATTTGTACTTTCTTTATAAGGCCATGAATTTCTATAATTATAAAATTGATTGTTTTGGTTAAACTTTTCTCCTAAAAACCCTAACCAACTTTGCTTTATCACTGAACCTAATGGTTGGATTGATCCATCTCCTTTTTGTATTGACAATTTAACATCTTTTACTTTAAAAGGTAAATTTAAACTACCACTCTTCATAGCCATAGATACACTCATTTCATTGCGTGTTCTATCTGTATCATAAATGTATGTAGTTGTAAATTGTGTTTCTAAAGTTAAACGTTGAGTATTATTTAAATCAAATCCATTAGGAGCTTCAGAAGTTGAAGCAGAATAAAATATTATTCCCGCAGTACTAGAAGTATTGTATGTGTTTACACCAGCAGCAGTTTTAAGTTGTAAATCTTGTGTAGGAGCGATTTTATATGAAAATGATCTTTGTTGTGTTACTGGGGCATTAGAAGCAGTACCAATTGCGGTAAAGGCAAATGAATCAAAGCTATTAGCATCATTATTGTCATATCTTGAAATTCTTCCTGATCCCGATAAAGGTATTGTACTAGAATAATTTCTACTACTTGTTTGTGAGTACATAATAGGTGCATAATAATTACCTACTTCTGATATCTCAAAATTTGAATTTAATGCTTTAAGTAGTTTATCTGATGTTTCTACTGCAACCGTTCCTCCTGCTTTTGGAGGATAAACTCTTTCAAATATAGTTCTACTTGTTCCCTCTAAAGCAGGTGGTAAAGCATTACCTTCTTCATCTATTAAATATTGAACATTTAATTTAATTTTATCATTAATATTTGGGTAAGGATCTTCAATTTGGTTAAAATATGAAAAATATGTTTTCCTTAAATCAATAGTAGGTAATTTTCCAAATGTTCCCTTATCCGTTGGACTCCATATATTATACTGTGCACTAGTACTTTTACTCCCATCATATCTAGGAATAATAGAACGAGCTGTAGAATAATTTGAATCTGGTACTGATGCTTTAGTTGCACTTCCGGATAAAATTTGTAAAAAATTTACGGGTGTTATAGATCCTGTTATATTATTATAAGACACATTCATTATATATGAACTGGGTCTGCTATTAATATAATTATTTAAAGTAGGTTGACAATCTAAAGCTAAATAGAAAGGTAAAATATTACCACCCTCTTCATCATTTATTCCAAAGAAATTAGACACTACTGAAGTATCAAGACTAGGTACATTATAATTACCATATGCCATTGGGAGGGATATAGGTGAAAATCTAGAAGGATGTGGTACTATACTATGGGTATATTCTGTTATAGATAAATTCATATTTAAACTTCTACTTATATCTACAGTAAGTCTAAAATTATCACTTGCTTCATATGGAAATCCTCCATATTGAGCTCCATAACGTGCTTCCCAAAGCAATTCACCCTCTTGATTACTAGCAGAAATAAATACTCGATTTAAGTTAACATCTATATTTCCATATTGTTCTATATCATTTGAATTTCTTAAGGAAAGAGATGCAGTCATTTCTTGATTTGACCCACTAGGTAAGTCATAAGATTGTGAAATTATAATCTTGCTACCAGTGTCTGATGTTGTTCCAAATGACATAATATTAACATCTCCAAAAAGATCAAAAATACCTTGTTGGGAACTTTGTCCACTTGCATAATTAAGAAATGCAAATTCTGTAAGCCATAATCCAGGTTCTGTAAAACTTCCATTAGGGTTACTACTACCTCCACCAAATTGATAAACATATCCATTTAAAAAGCCACTTAACCCACTTGAATTAATTGATTGGGTTGTAAATGCTGGTCCTTGTAGGAATAAATTTGGTTTTACATTAGGTATATTAGTAGGAAATTGAGGATTACTACCCGAATATTCTATAAAATACATATCTCCTACATTATTTATAGAAGAGCTAGGGGTTACTGTTGGGTGTAAAATATCTAAAATAGGGCTATCAGGGAACACAGCAGATAAACCTGGTCCACAAGATTGTGATTCTAATAAGTTTGAAGATGTAATTAAAAATTCTCCATCTGATCCCGTACGTTTTAAATGAGCTGTAAAATCAATAGTTGGCCATTCTTCAACTACTCTATTTCCTATAAACCATTGATTTTTTAAAAGAGTATTTTGCGTTCCTCTTATACCATATGTTTTATCTTTTACAGTTGTATCTGATGTTGTATCATCATCTAATACAATATCATAAGACGCAAAATTTGGAGATTGAGTAGAACCGTTTTCCAAATCAAGTCGTAATGGTCCTTTAAGTGTCTCCCACCCAGAAACTTCAAATTTAGTTAATTTATATGCAATATTATGATCATCTCCATCACCCCAAGCTACAGCTCTAAAAGATAGTCCGGTTGAAGTCATTTCGTTTATTGCTTCTCCATCATCAGAATTCCCTAAAAGTCCTGAAGATGAAATATGACCCGGTGTAGAAGCTTTACCGAATAAATTATTACTTAAATACCATACTGTATTAATATCAGGTGAAGAATCACGACACCATTCAATTGAAGCTGTAATATTAGCTGCTGATGAACAAGATAATTCAATAGATGCACTTAAAGAAAAAATTGTTGGGTTACCATATACTTTAGCAGTTAATGGAAAATTTGGATTTGTATCTGGTAACTGTACTGAAGCATTATAAACAAATGATGCAAGATCATGAGTATTTTGATTAGCTAATGAAGATAAAGGATTATCATAAATAGTTCCTAAGGGTACCGAATATATAGGAGTTTGCCCATCAATCAGTGCGATTGGATTTTCTATCCTTCCCATAGATGCACTATAACTTCCGTCTTCAATAGGGAAAAAGTTAAAAAATCCTGGCCCCGCTATTGCAGATGGGTTTATATTACCCCCTGGTGTATATGTGTTTATAGAATCTGTATTTTTTAAAGGTTCATTACTACCTCTAATACTTCCCGAAAGAGGTACTGGTTGGATTTCTGCTACATCATTTAAAGTTAATTCACTCCCCGAAAATTGTAAATATGGAAAATGGAAATCAAGTGAAGCAGTTCCTGGAATAAGTATTCTAGAATGTCCTCCTCCTGGTAAGCCTACCACCCCAGAACCGGAATTTCCTGGAATTAAGGGGTTTAAACCATTATCAAATACTCCATCTGGGAGTTGTATTATAGATGGGGATGGTTTAAAAGTTGTTCTTTTAAAATGTTTCATGAAATCCGTTTGCCATATTTGAAAGGGTTGTGGGGTTTCATTTGAAAATGGTACAGTATTTATCATTGCATCTGAAGGTGGGAAAACCCCTGACATTTTAAATCCTGTAAAAGTACTACCTGAATGATATAATCCTGATGCTGTTGCATTAAGATCTGCAGCAGAGGCACTATATTTTATAGAACCTGATATTGCCCATGGTATATTAGATGTTCTTGTTGGGCTATAAGTTCCATATCTCCCACCTTGTAGGTTCCAATTTTGGTCAGTTGCATCATATGTTGATCCTGTATCGAAAAAGGATAGTTCATCTTTTAAAACACCATTAAAGAATTTTAAAGCTTGAGTTTCTGTTGCTACCGCATTAGCAAAACCATATTTAGCATGTGAGTCAAGAGTATTATTTCCTTCTTTCATAAAATTTCCATGAGCTAGAAGACTCCAGTTTTCTGAACCTCCATCTACTGATGATGTAAATTCAGCATCGGGTTGGAATTTATCTATAGTAAGTAAAACATAATTAGGATTTAATAATATATCTGTAACTATATATTTTATTATTCCCTCAGTAAATTCTATTCTTAAATCTGGTATGCCTGCAAAATAATTTAATACAAAACGTCCATCTGCATCACGTGGTGATAATTTAATATATTTAACCCATTGTGCGCTCTCAATACCACTACCAATGCTTTTATATTCGGAATATATCCAAGCATCTCCCGATACTGGGTAGTTATTAATATCTAAAAATGAAGTTTCATCTACAGTACCATCATAAGGGTATCCATTACTAAAAAATAAGAAATTATAATCAACACCATCATCTGCTGGTTTTAAATAAGGGTCACAACCTGGGTTAAGATTTTGTCTAGTTACTTGAAGAGAAGAACCACTAAATATACCATCATAAAATTCATCCTGATTAGTTAATAATATGGTTCCATGATTTTGAAATGAGCCACTATTATTAATAGCATTAGCTACTGATCCATCTATAGATTCACTCCAACTTTGAGTTAAATTAAATCTATTAGATAATCCTAAAATTGAAGCTGAAGGAGACGTAGAAAGACCATTATATCTTTCAAAAGATCCTCCTGTTCCACCACTAAATCTATATATTGAAGATCCATTATTAAATTCATATTGACCTGTGTCTCCAGATCCAGTATCGTAATTTCTTGCTTGTGATTTTACGGAACCAGTATAAGTAACATTTGAAAATTCAACTTGAGCTGGTCTTTGTCTATTTCTTTCTAAAATATGTTGTTTTACTACTACACCAGATGCTAAACTTGTTCTAGCTGGAGTAAAATCTTTAATCATTTTAAATAATGAATTATCAAAGAATTTTATTAATCTAATAAAATCAACTAAATCGTAACTTTTTATATACTTATTAAAATAAGAATCTCTTAAGGTATCTAAATCTGGGTAGTTTCTAGCAGATGATGAAAATTGTCTAGGATCTCCTATATAATCTCCCATGTTAAAATACCCTATTTGAGCATTAATATCATCATTAATTTGATTTTGAGGAGATATAGCTACTTCTAAATAATTTACATCAGGAGTATAACTTTGACTTACAAAAGAATCTTGTTCTATCGATCTATAGGGAGATAAAACATCTATATTTGCATTGGATCCCGTAGGTCTTTCGGGTAGAATATGTGCTCTTATACCTATTTTATCCGTTACTCTATTTTTAATACCTGAAGGTACTTGGTCCTGAAAGATATCTTCTTTATTAGGAACCCATTGACGATTACCAGTTGAAAAATTTATCATATGGTAATTACTATCATTTGTAAATGATTGTGTAATTTGTACTGCTGAACCTGTTACCTTAGGGTGGATTGATGTAAAAGTAGTTTGAGAAGTACTTCCAGTGGTTAATTGAGAACCTAAAGCTGCTCTAAACATTAATTCATTAGGAGTACTATTTATTGTATTACCCTCATTAGAATATGGATTTACTACATAATCAAGGAATTTGCTTTCACTAATTCTTGGAATAAACATTCTATATTCTTGGAAGGACCCAGAAAATGGTTTATAAATTTTACTATTTATTGTTCGATTAGCAAACATATTTAATGCGGCAAAATCTTGTCTATCCCAATCTCTAGCATCAAGTCCTAGTTTAACTTCAGATCCCCTAAATCCTATTTTACCGTCTATTTCATTTGCTGAAAATAATGAAGCAGTTGAATCTGTAGTATTACTTCCAGTAAATGTTACTTGTGCTGACCACCAATCTCCATTAAAAAATGGAGCAGCTACACTACAAGTTATTCCAGAATTTAATTGAGCATTAGGGTAAAATTTTAAAGTACCCCAAGTATCAAAGGGGCTAGCAATAGACCCAGAATGTGAACCTGTTCTAAACCCTGATCCTGTATATTCTAATACTACGGCTGCGCCCGGGGTTGCAAATGTATTATCATTATCATCTGCTAACCAAAGAGATTGAGAATACCGGATAAGACTATTTGGTAAATTATTTACAGCAGGTGGTATTGGAGCTGGTTTAAATCTAAATTGAACTGTGTTAGGAGAGGATGGAAATCCAGACCTAAAATCCTGACTTGGGTCAAATGAAGAAGTTATAATATTATGAGGGGAAGCGTCAATCCCAGTATTAAATGCAAAATTAAATACCTTTTGTTTTAGATCATAATCTTGAGCCTCATTTTTATCTTTACCTCCAAATTCATTTATTCTTAAAATTGTATCTGGGATACCATAAGATGTAATTAATGCTCTTAAACCTGCTATTGTTCCTTTAGTTTTAAGTAAATAAGGAATATTATGATATATTCGTTTATATAATGATTTATTTACATCATTTAATGGGATTATATCGCTTTGAGAAGAAGTTACCTTAGTTTCTATATATTCGGATCCTGTACTAGATACTGGTAGTGTGCTAGTTATATTAGGAAATGGAAATTTATTAGATGTAGGAGTTATTCCTAAAAATGCGGTGTATAAATCTTCAGTATTAAAATTATTTGAATAAAGTTTAATTCCAAAATCCCTAATGGCATCAGCAACTAAATCTTTTGAAATACCAAATTCTAATCTATTATCAGCATTAAATTTATTAGATATATCTTTAGTGTAAATCCATAAATTATCATAATGTTGACCAACCATGTCTACGAATAATTCATATTTACGGTTATCAGGATCTTCTCTTAAATATTCTGGAATAGCATCATATAAATAATCATCATTAGCCTCATCATAATTAGAAGCCGTTAATGCCTGGCCACCATAATATATGCTTCCTGGGGTTGCATTACCCAACCATTCTAGTACTTCTGTACTTCCAGTTGATTGTAATAGGTAAGGAGGGCCCTCAGGATTTTGTTTAGGATAGGATTTAGAAGATCCACTATTAAAGTATAAAAAATATTCATAACCATCAAAATTATTTACAACACTATCAATTTGTGAAGTTAATACTTTAACACTAGAGCTAAATGCTGATGTTGTACTAGTAGTACTTGTTACTTGACCTAAATAGGTATTTAATTGATTACTGGCAGATTCAATTAATCCTACTTTATAATAAAAATTTTCTAAACGTGTTTTAGCAGAACTAAAATGTATAAATTCATTATAATTTTCATAATTTATATTAATGTTAATTTGCTTTTCATTAAGTAAATTTTGAATTTGTTGGGTTGAACTAGTAATATCAGAATTAACTAAAGTATTATATGAAAATAATTGACCAGATTTTCCTGTTTGTTCTTTAACATTTAAGTTAAAATTAGGACCTGATATATAGGTGAAATCCTGTATTTCAACTATTTTATTAGGGAAAGTTATTTTATATAATTGGGGTGAAGATATTTCTTCAATTACCCATAATTCAGTTTTTACATCAAACTCCTCAGGAAGGGGTTCATATAATTTAATTAAAACTGTAGGATTATCTTCTAATGTAGTATCTAATTTAACATTATTAGCAATAACAGTTTTATTATTACCAAAATTAAGATAAAAATCTACAAAATAGTTATTGTTTTCTCTATAAGAAATAAACTCCTCAGTTGAGGAAATAATATTTTCATCAATAATAAAATTACTATCTAATTTTATTTCTGTTCTATCCGAAGATATTTCTTTTATATAATACTTAAACCCAAAATCAGATGATAGTCTTTTTCTATAAAAGTTATATAAAATATTATATACTCCCTGAGTATATCCTTTATTTTCTAATTCTTTTGTAGGTGTAATTAAAACATCCCCTTCTTTAATAGTATATAAAAGACATGGGAGTGTAGAGTCTATTAGATTATTATTTTCATCATATACATAATTTTCTATATAATCTGTAGACTGTGAAAATACGGTATCCAAATCAGAAGATGCTATTAAAGATTCATCTGATTGTACGTAGTTTTGAAATTCAAAACTAGTAGGATTTAATTGTTCTATAGTTATGTTTTTTTCTTCCATATTTTAATAACCTCCACTATTTCCTCCAGCTCCTCCAGCTCCTCCACTACCTCCAGTATTCCCACCAAATCCTCCTACTTGAGTAGAAGATCCTTGGTTTTTAGAAGTATCTGTGGTTGGGGCAAGTTTATTTTGAACTGATGCCGCTATAGCTGCTTCATTAGCTTCTAAGCTTGTTGTTAAACCTCCAAATTGATTAGTTAAACTATCTATATTTATACCTAAAGATTGACCCGTATCTTTTTCAATTTGTTGGACTTGTAATCCTAAAATTTCAGTTCTTAGTTGGGCAATTTCTTCTCTTAATGCTTGAATTTCTTCTAATTGTTCATCAAAATTAATATATTCTCCACTTTCTTTTACTAAATATCTATGAGAATTTGTATCCCCCTCTGCTGGGATTTCATAAAATAATTGTTGATATAATTCAAAAAATTCTTCAACACTAGTTTCTTGTTGAAGATCCTCAGAAATAGATGTGACCCCTAATTCATTAAAACTAGTATTTATAGTTTTTATGTATTGAGCTTTACTAAACACATCTTTCTTTAAATCTATTCTTTTTTCAGTCATTACCCATTAACTATTTTAAAATAATAATCTTCATCTTTAATTATAGTACTACCATTTACAATAGTCTTAATTAAAATTTTATAATATCTTTCAGGTTCAAAACCATTCATATATAAAGAAAAATAATTACTTGTATTATCACAACTAATTTTAGTAAATTGGTCATCAAAATCTATAATAAATTCGTTAGTATCTAAATCTTTTACAGCATAATAAGATGTAGTTGGCAATGCAAAATTAGAGGTATATCTAGAAGAAGTTTGATATGTTCTATCTGGGAATTCAGGTCTTACATTTAATCTAAACTTATTAATACTTTGACTATAAAAAACTCCTGGGTTGTTGTCTAGGGATACAAATACATCCGTAGTAGATATTTCTTTTAATTCTCCCGCATTATAAGATGAATCATCCCATTTAATTTCTAAGGTCGGTGGGTAAATAGTATTAGTATCAACTGAATAAAATTGCATTATAGGTTGGAGTGCTTCTGCTGAACTAAATTCAATCGCATCCTCCCATTTAGCTATAAATCCTTCATTTGCTATATTAGTAAAACTCCCAATAGATTTAGAACTAGAATACCAAACTTTTACTATATCAGTAACGTTTATATTTATATCTTTTTCAGTTCTTAAATCAAAAGTTTGACTTACTTCAATGTTAGTATTATGAGGGTCACTAGAACCTGTGTACCAATTACCTCCACCTATATTACTGCCTGACCAAGAAGCTGTTACATAAGTAGGATAATTTCCATCTATATCCCACTCATTACCTCCATTAAATGTTCTAAAATTCCAACTACACCCATTAGTAGTTAAAGGTGAATCTAAATATGTACCAGAACCATTATTCCATGATCCCGAAATAGGATATACTTCTAGTTCTGTTTCCATTACAATCCCCTGAGCTTGAGCTATAAAACATTTTAAGCTACTAGAGAATTGAGTTCCTCCTACTTTATTATCAATAACATCCCCAATTTCATTTTGATCAAATTTTACTAAAAATCTAAATACCTGTGGTGTAGGATCATAGTTTACATTCAAATTTCCTATTTCCATAATAGGATCTATCCCTGTATTCATTGTAGGATAAAATGAATATATTGAAGTGTCTTTAGAAGGAAATAATTTATATATTGCCATAATTATATTGTTACTACTCTACCTTTTATATCTTCGTTTAAATATTTAACTTCAAAAATGCTAGGATCTAAAGAAGGATATATTATATTTTTTGAGGTTGCGGAACTAACATCATAGGCATATCTTGAATACCCTAATGTAGTACCTGTTTTATTTATTATTTGTACTTTATTTACAGTTTGAACTCCATTTACATTATCTAAAATAATCTCAATATCTTTAATAATAATAGGTTGATTAATTTGCCATTTATTAATATTAAAATATTTTTGAACTTCTGTAATACAGTTAGCTAATATTTCATTATTATTATAATTAGGAAGTGTTATTATTTCAAATTCACATCCTATGTTAATTACATAAGCGTTCTTAATATCAATTGAGTCCCCAATCATCCTATATTGATTAAGATATGTTTTAAGATTTTGTTTTAATGAATTAGATGGAGCTATTAATTTTCTATCAACATCATAGGTTAAAACATAAATACATAAAGTAGTGTCAGCACTTTCAGCTTTTGGTTTTTGAGTATAGGCTTTTGACACCACACCAAATTTAGCTGGCATACTTAGTGCTCTTACTAAATAATCATCAGCAGTTACATTACGTAGTTGTGAATTAAAATTAGATATAGTATTTTGTCTAATTTCTTCTATAGTATCACCATCCTGGCCTCCCGATGCTGCTGTTGGGTTATTAACTGCCAGAGAATCAAAAACAAATTGGGCTGTAACTGGTGTTAAGTTACTATTAATAAATCTAGAATTAATACTATCTAAACTTGTTAGTGAGTTTGCTGCTATATTAGAACTTACTCCCCCACCTGCTAAATATCTAATTGTTAAAGTAGTATTAGAAGGAGCAATACCATAAGTATTAGTAAATATAAAATTAGTAGGAGAAAAAGCCGTAGTTAATTTATTTTTTTCAAATGGTAAACCTAAGCCTACATTATCAGGGTTAGGAATTATTTCTTCATCTGTATCCCCTGGGGTGCCTGATCCAAATTGTATTTGCAATGTTGTTTCATTTAAAAAACGGGTTGCAAATCTACGTTGAGTTTGTTTAGTTTTTAAAATATAAGGTGTATCATTACTACTCAAATAATTATTTGGGTCATTTACATTTGTATTTTTTATATTATCATATATTAATTCTTGCCCTAAATAATCTACTTCGTGATATTGGTTGCCATCAGAATCAAATACATCTATAATTTCTGCTACATCACTAGCATCTATTTCAATAGTAGGGAAAGGAGAATAATTACCTATAGTAAAAGTAGTGGTATTTACTACACCAGATGAAGCCTTTCTTGTTTTTTTTAATAAAAAGAATTCAGGTTCATTTCCAGTAATTTGAGATATTGTAACCTCTGTTGGGTCCAATGAACTAGAAACTGAAAAGTCAACTGGGTCTTCTATTATAAATGATTGATCATCCTGTGATGAAATAGTACTATTACTATCTATTAATATAGAATAACTAAAATCTGGAACCCTTTCACCCCCTGATGTTATAGCGGGTACTACTTGGAAAAATTCTAATAATACACTTGCTAAACCTGTTACTTTAGGCCTATAACCAAACATATAAGCTAATTCATATAAATTATTACTTTGTTTAGCATATTGTAGAAATGTTTCTTGTACTTGAGTATCTAAATAAAAAGAAAGAACATCACCTACATATGATGCTTGTTCCATAAACATCATACCAGGGGAAGTATTGCTAAAATCTGTATAAGTATTTGGAAAATAGGTTTGTGAAAAATTAATTAGTTCACTTCTAAAATCCGTAAAATCTTTATTTAAATATGATATATTTCTATTTATAGCCATTATGAAAAGTTTAATTCTAATTCATCATTTATTCCAGTATTAGGTATATTATATTTTATTTGAACTGTAATTAAATTATGATCTGTTTGTTGAAGAATATCAAGAGATAATAAATTAATTCTTCCAAATTCTTCTTCTATTTTTTGTTGGATATCATCTTTTAAATATTCAACATTATCATTTTGTATTTGGGTAAAAATAAATTCTCTTAACCCACCTCCAAATTCAGGGTTTAATGGTCTTTCTCCAGGATTTGTTAAAAAATAATTAATTAAATTATTTCTTATAGAATCCTTAGTTTGGTAGTTTGAGGTAAAAACAGCATCACCATTAATAGGTAAATTAAACCCAATAGCAACTCTAGGTTGCAAATCCCTAGGAAATACTCTTTTTGCTCCAAATGCCATAATTTATTATTTATCTTTTCATTAATCCCATTATCTGGTCTATACTAACATTTCCTGCTGGAAGTTTTCCATTTGGAGACATTGTATCCATTCCAGGTGTTACACTCATAGGGACATCAGTGGTTGTTGCATTAATTGTTCCATTTGCTCCTGGCATCATTGATCCTAATACATTTTGGATGTTTTCTCTCATAGCCATTTTATTATCTTCGGGCATTGAAGTTTGCATCATAGGGTTCATTGGCCCAGGTGTATCTGCTACTTTTAAGGGTGCAGATGTTCTAGTTTCGATAACTGTTTGTTTTGGAGATTTTACAGCTTCTAAAAGAATATCTTTCATTTCTTCTTGAATTGCTTCTTTAACTGCTTGTTTTATTATCTTTTTTAAGTGATTTAGTTTCATACTTACATGATTTATTATAAATATTAAATTAGTTAGCTTTTAAATTGTTTTGTGTAATATAAAATTTAAGTTCATCTATTAAAATTTTATCATTAGCACTAAATGAGGATTCTCCTTTTAATAAAATAATTCCTTTTTGATTTTTAGCTACTGCTTGTCTACGTTTTAATGAACCAACTTTTTGTTGTGTTTCCATTACACTAATTTTAAACCCATTTATAAAAGGATCTGATTTAACTTCTTCATTTTCATCTAAAGATGCTAATAATTCAGCATCTATTTCTTCTAAAGTAATTTCTTCTTTATCTAAATAATCTTGGGCACAAATTTGTAATAATGCATCTAATCCTTTTAGTAAATCAATAGCTAATTTTAAAACTGCCCTTAATACAGTTAAAATAGATAAAATCATAATAGTTAGTCCTTCATATTTAGCGATAAATTTTTCAAATTGATCTAGGGCACTAGAACTTTTTAAAGTTGCACTCATGGGTAAAGATGATATAAGACCACCAAAATCTTTAGCTGGGGGTGTACCTATTGCTTGTGGTACAGGTATATTTACTGTAATATTTTTTACTAATTTAAATATTTGAAAAAGACTTAAAACTATACCTGTAATTTTTACTAGAGCATCTACAAATTTATAAATAGAATTTAATATTTTTACTATTTGGTTTCTTTTTTTAATTAACTTTTTAAGTCTATCGGGGCTAGGGCAATCTTTTTTACTAAAATCTTTAAATTTATTTTCAATCCCTTCCCTTAGTTTACTAATACCAAACTCTGCAATCATCCCTATAATTAGGGGCATATATTTTTTTACTAAATCTTTTATTTTTTTACCTACACCTTTTTGTAAAGATTGGAATGAATCTTTGGGTAATATATTTTTTAAATTTGCAATTTCTTTATTACCTATATTTTGATATTTAGTAGTTTCTTTTTTTAAATCCGCTATAAAAGGCTTTAATAATACTACATCTAAACTAGATTTTACTATTTGCTCTGAGGAACTGATATAATTATAGGGGGATTTTGATTCAGTAGCAAATTTTTGTTTAAGACCATCAAATTTAATTTTTGGAACTTCTAATACGTGAAAAACATCCTCTTTCGTTTCTTCTACTCTTATTTTAAAAGTTAAAATATAACTTCCTTTATCATCCGATTCAGTTTTAAAAGTTTTAGGTTCGTTAACCAGGGGGTTATCTTCTTTTGGTAATTGGGTTTCAATTGAAATCTTTACCCCAATAACCGGTTCTTGAGTATCTTTATTAGCTATTCTACCTTCTACTTTATATTCTCTTACTAATGGAGGTTTTGCATCAGGTGGCCCTAATCTTTCTACTGTAGTAGGTAAAACTTCCCAACTATTATTATCATTTTTTAACCCAGTAGGTTGATAATCTGTTATTATTTGATTAACTAGTTGAGCATCAGATGCCCCAAAATTTTTTGGTCCTTCTTGAATTGGGAACCCTAAATTATCTGTTAATAACGCCTGATTTTGGATACCGTTAGTCCGTATGTCGACTATGTAACCATTAGATAATATGTATTGGGCAATAATTCTCATTTTTCTACTTTTACCTTATCAGATAATAATGGAGCTTTTTCATCCGCTACTAAATTTAATATGCTTTCTATAACTCCTCTAGCTGCTGTAGCCATAGGAGGTACTATAGCTTGAGGTACAGGTGCACCACCGGGCCAATCCCTTAAGCTTTCTAATGAAGAAAGTAAATTATCAAATACTTTTAATAATTCTTCAAATTGATCCATAAAATCATTTCCTAGTATTACGGACTGAGAAGAAAATTTACTACCTAATTTTATTTTATTACTATCAACAATAACACCTTTCTTAGTAGAAATACCTATATTATTAACCGATGTTAAAGCTATTTGATTTTTTGAAGATAAAATTATATCATCTGTAAAAGTATTAAATACTAAACGACCTGAGGTTAAAATAATTTGTGGTTTATTATATTGTTGTATAGCTACTGGTGGTGTTGTAAATGCCTTATAATTTTCTATGCTGCTAATTAAAGGTAGTCTTTGGGTTGAACTTAAGTAAATAGAAGATAAATCTCTATTTATGTTTTCTACAGTGGGTACCCACCCATTAGTTTCAGTATTAGGACTAGGTCCATTTCTAATTATAGAAATAGGGTCTCCATTATTACCTGCTGTTGACCAATTATTACTTTTACCCTTTTCTATTTTAGCCGTATTCCCTAAACGAATAGAATTTCCAAATCTACCTTCTATAATCATGTCACCTGGGAAAGGTAAAAGTGGAGAAATGTTTGATTTTTCTATAAAAGTTTTTTCAGATGGGGAATTAAATAAGGGTGTCGGGGGGTCTGTTTGCCCCGGAGATAAAGGATTTGGATAAGCATTATGGTGTTGACTATTCCAAATATTTACTGGGTTTAGGTAGAAAAATGTTTTAGTATCAGAAGAACCAGGTATTAAACTAGGTAATTCTCCATCTTTACTATTTAAAGCAAATATTATAACTGTTTCATCAATTAAAGGATAATGTTTAATATTAGGAAAAAGGGGTAAAGCAAAACCATCATTTACCTCTCCAGAGGTTTCAAATCCTGTAAATTCTATAATTCCAATACTACTCCAACCACCATAAAATGACCATTTGGGGTGGTTTCCATTTAAAATAATATCACTAACCCTAACATAGTTTATTACAGAAGATACGGCTTGTAAATTTTTAATTAAGGCAGAATTATCTCCCCCCATTAAAGAATTATTTAAACCTGAAATTCCAATATTATTTTTCATCTTTATTTCCTTCGAAGTTTTCGTTAAGCTTATCTAATTCAGCTATTAATTCAGCTTTTTCTTCTTCTGTTATACCCAATGAATCTTCACTAGAACTATTATTAAGCGTACGCTGTACTATCGTAGCCATTTTAATTAATTGTTCATCGTTTCTTACGCCAATTTCCATATATTCTTTAATAAGTGGTACAATTAAAGTTGCGTCCCCTATATCATTTATAAGTGGTTTTAATTCAGAAATTAACCCAGTAATTTGAGTTTCTTTTCTTTTTTGATTATCATAAATTTCACTTAATATATCCGAAAATTTTTTCTTTCCGAATATTACATTGTCTAATGATCCCATAATATTTTTTGATTATAAATATTGATATAAAGAGGGTTTTAGAATCTGGTATAGCCATTTTCTAAATAAAATATATATTGGGATTTAAATATATCGTGTAATTTATCAGCTATTTTAGTGATTTTTGGGGTTTTTACATCTACCATTTCTCTTATGTAAATATAAAGTGCTTTTTTATTAAATACTTCTAAATCTTCTCTTTTACGAAATAATTCTAAAATTGCGTCCGCTATTTGGGCATCATTTTTTTTAGGAAATAATTCAAATATATTTTCTGATACATGACCTATAAAAATATCTACATACTTATCTAAATCACTTTTTATTCTACTATCCCCCATGCTATAAACATGGGATGAACCTTCTTTTGATAATTCGTCTACCCCTACTTTATTAATTTTTTTCTTATAATTTTTAGTATTATATAAAATTAACCATCTTTTTACTATAGTACCAAAATATGAATATGCTTTTGCTCCTCTAGTAGGATCGAATAAATGAATTTTAGATAAAAGAAAAGTAATAATTTCATGTTGGAGATGTTCCAAATCTGTAACTTCCGTATGGTAAAATTTAAAAGTATGGATTATATTTTGGGTAAGTTTAAAAAAAGGGTAATGAATATCCCTTTCATATATTTTACTTCTTAATTCTGAATCTTCAACAGAATCTAAATTGTTATATTTTACAATATAGTCTTCTGTTTCTTGGGTAAAATAATTTTTACTCTTTTTTCTTCTTTTTCTTAGGGCCATTATTATTATTGGTCAATTTTAAATCGTGAAAGATCATTTTGTAAAATTTTTATTTCGTTAAAAAACCAACCTATTTCATCATCGCCTTGGAATGTGCCTTTTTCGTCTATTTCTCCTAAACGTTTTTGGGATTTACTTACTTGTTCTGTGATGTTATTTATAAATTCGGATTGGGAAATAATAATATCTTCTGCTTTTTCATTTTTTTTCAAAAGGTTAAAAGTCGTGTATCCTAAGATAACGACTAATAAACCTAAAATTCCTATTATTACTTCTAATATCATAGACTGTCTAACATATTCTTTAATCCAGGGCTTGATATTGTATTAAGTGCCTTAGATTTGGATGATTTTATATTGCCGTTTAATGTATAATTTTTCTTTGGAGTATCCACGCTATTCTTAGAGAACTTTGGTAACCATTCAATTTCAAATTCAATACGTGCTGCCATCATATCAGCTTGGTGTAAAATGAATGGAAGTGATGTGCGAGGTTTTTGTTCTGGCATAAATGCTTTTAAATATTTCTCATTTGCTGCGTCATATAAACCATCATGGGTCTGAATAGCAATCATTTCATTAAAAGTATATTTAATATCATGTTGTTGAAGTAGAAATAACCCACGATCTGGAACGGATGAGAATGGTAATGCTTTATTAAACATATAATCTTCACCTAATTTATCACGTCTCCAATTATCTGTTTGAGGCACATATGCTTCTTCAGTATCAGAACCCATTTTACCTAGGTCATGATTAATCGCCGAAAATACCAATTCTTCCTGGGTAAATGTCGTCATATTACAACCAAATCCCTCCCATACAGCGGACATGGATAAAGCTGCTTTTACAACTCTATTAACGTGATCTACATACCCACCTGGGAATGCTGAATGGTATTCTTTCTTATGGGCTGCGGGCATTAATATAATACGGTCTTCATATTTATTATAAAAATCAAGTAAACGTTGCCTACGATCTCCAGTAATATATGTTTCAATGTTAGTAGTAAATTCAATCCAATTAGATTGGAGTTGTTCTGCTGTTAATTTCATAACCTTAATTTTATTTATTTATATATTATTAATTTCATTACTACTCATTTCTTCTCTTTCAACCATATCTTTAAGATCTTCTACAATCCCCTGGGCTTTAATGATATTAGTTTTATAAGATTCAATTGGTGATTGTCTGTTTACTATTTGCTGAAGTGTAATTAGAGTAGTTTCTAATAAATCTAATTTTTTGTTGATTAAATTTCTATTTCTCATGGCTTATTTATATTTAAAACAGGGTTATCCATAACCCCTAGTTATTATTACCTTTATTCCCTTTATTCTTTCATTTTTCTAAATTCCTGTAATACCAAGGTACGTATAGGAATTTAAAATGGCACGCTATCTTTTACTTTCTTTTAATATTTTTTGAAATTTAAATATATGTGCGCACTTTTCATATTCTTCTGTATCTTGAAAATATTGAAGTGCACTTTCTAGGGTTTGATTTAATATTTTATTATCAAAATCTAAAACAGCATATGTAACTTTTTTATCCAGAGGGTTAATTTGGTTTAAATAGTTAAATGCTCTATTAAATACTACAAATTCTGATGCCTCCCTAGTAGATTCCGCATTATAATTAGGTTCTTCTTTTTTTAAAAACTTTTCTAATTTTGAGTGAAATATAAAATGATTTACTATCAATTTAGTAAACATACCCAATTTATGATATGGGCTATTATTAAATATAGCTAAAGCCTTTTTTTGAAATGTTTCATCATTTTTAGCTTCTGGTGAATCATTAAATAAATTAAAAATTTTATCTTTATTCACTTCCTTGTAATTTTAATTGTTTATATGCTTTTTCTGCTGCTTCATCAAGTGATGTTTTCTCTTGATCTTTTATTGATGATGTTTTTTCTTGCCATTCTTTAAAGAATCCCTTACGGTTAGCTTTAAAACCATACATTTCAACTATTTTAGCATTGAATTGTTCCATCAATTATACATATGCATTTAAACCAACATTTACTCCATCTCACTAAGTTCTTTTTCAATCTGAAATTTAATTTCTTCTAAAATTTTATATTCTTTAACTATATTTTTTTTATTAGGGTTATCTGGGTGGTAATTCCACATTTCTTCCATTACAGTAGATGTTGCCACTAAATCATTAATTAATTCTGCTTTTTGCTGGTCTAATTCCTCTTGTTTTGACATATTATTTAAATTTATTTCCTATTAAGTTAATTGTTTCTTTTGCCTCTTCCAAACTAATTTGAAAAAATTCTTTACTACTGTTAACACGTTGTGCCTTTAATTTATGGTGTACTTCTCTTTCTACCATTTCACCATTAAAACATTGATATGCCCATTCTACTATATAAGGCAAAGCAACCCCAGTAGCAGAAGATATTTGTTTAGCTCTTTCTTCTGGTAGTTTTTTAGTATATCCTATTTTTAATAACCCAGGTTGGGTTGGGTTTGATAGTATGTATACCCATTGATCTCCACCGCCTCTATCCGCATACAATCCATATTTTTTACCCGTATAATACGTTATATCTTCCCATCCCTCTCCTTTTGCGCTAGGTGTTAATGTAAAATATTTAGCGTGTTCTAAATCCGTATTTCCATAATTTTCACGAAGGGGAATAAACCCCTTCGCTTTAGTTTTTGTTATTCTTTCCATTATGCTACTAATTCTAATGCTTTACTAAACATTTTTTTATTTACGTCCTGATCTTGCTTAAAATTCTTAATAACTCGAGCTTGACGAATTTTTCCACCTTGAGTTTTATACTCAAAATTACCTT
>Ga0209634_1000667_pt1 | contig 26298 bp, 21 predicted proteins | sample LinPmetageLP40_FD_184043 | JGI IMG/M metagenome (GOLD analysis project Ga0209634, IMG submission 184043) | Marine viral communities from the Pacific Ocean - LP-40 (SPAdes) (version 2) | ecosystem: Environmental > Aquatic > Marine > Oceanic | place: Pacific Ocean | collected 2010-08-26 | reverse complement strand
GATTGGCCCTGACGTCGGATCTGCGGCTGGGTGCGCGCAGGGCGCAGGCCGCACTCAGTCTGTTGCGGCGCACGGACGACGACGGAGCCGGACAGGGTGCCGAGGCGACCTTTGCGCTGACCTCTCTGTCACTGGCGGGATTGGCGGATATGCTGCCCAATATTCCGGCCCTGACGCTGGTCACGGGCGAGGTGTCGGCGACCGCGGCCATGACCCTGTCCGAGGATGGCACGCCCGGCCCGCTGCGGGGGCGCGTGGTGGGACGCGACGCCCGCATGACGGATCACGCGTCGATGGCGCTGGACCGGGCGGTGCTGGCCTTCGACTGGTTGCCGGGATCGGGCCGGATCGGCCTGTCGGAAATCTCGGCCTCGTCGGACGAGATTGCGGTTCTCGCAGGCGGTCAGGTCCTTCTGGACGACGGATTGACCGGACCGGTTCAGGTGCAGTTGCAACTGGGTGAGACGATCTTCGACCCGGAAGGCTTGCTGGACCGGCGTGTCGAATTCCGGCAGGGCGTGATCGAGGCCCGGCTGATACAGCGTCCGCTGGGCCTGCGGATCGGGCAGGCAATGGTAACGGGTCCAAGCGGAACGGCGCGTCTGTCGGGTCGTCTGGACTACGGCGCTGAAGGTGCGGTCGGTGCGCTGCGCCTGTCGGTGCCGCGCATGAACGTGGCGGACCTGACCGCGCTCTGGCCGCCGTCCCTGCAGACGCAGGCCCGCGACTGGTTCACCACGAACCTTCTGGACGGCCAGGCAACGGATGCGACGGCACTGGTCCGCATCGCGCCCGGTCAGCCCCCCGAGGTCGCGGCCAGCTTCGATTTCGCCGACGGCAACTTCCGCTACATGCGCGCGATGCCGCTCGCCACCGGTGCGGCGGGGGCCGCACAGCTGAGCGGCAATCGTCTGACCCTGCGCGTTGACCGGGGTCGCGTACCCGCTATCGGGCCAGACCCGTCCGACCCGACGGGGCCGGGGGGCGAAGTCGATATCGCTGGCAGTACCTTTACCATCCTCGATACCACACAACGACCTTCGACCGGCAAGCTCGCGCTTCTGGCTCGCGGTGAGATCGGCGACATGCTGACCCTGCTGGACAACCCGCCATTCCGCCTGCTGCAACGGCTGAACAAGACCCGTGACATGGCATCTGGCCGGGCCGAGGCGCGGGTGTCGGCGACCCTGCCTCTGCGCAAGGGCAACGCCCCGGCCGATTTCGTCTATGACGTCACCGCGCGCCTGACGGACGTGGAAAGTCGCAGCATCGTGCCGGGGCGTGTGATTGCCGCGGACGATCTGACGCTAACTGTCGTGCCGGGGCATGTGCAGATTGCTGGCGATATGGCGCTTGAAGGTGTGCCGTTTTCCGGCCGCTGGCAACAATCCCTGCCGCCCCCTTCGACCGTACCCCTTGATCCGAATGTGCCACGGCCTCCGGCGCAGCCCCTGCCGGAGCCGGGGCGCGTGACCGGCACGGCCCGCATTTCGCCCGATGGGCTGGCACGGCTGGGGATCGCGCTGGACGCGCTGTCGCTGCGCGGATCGGCGCAGGCCGATATCTCCGTCAGCTTGCCGCAGGGCGCTGCCCCGCGCCTGTCGGTCACCAGCGATCTGCGCGGCATGTCCGTCGCTTTGCCCGTCATTAGCTGGTCCAAGCCCGCCGAACAATCGGCCTCCTTCGCCGTCGAAGCGACATTGGGCGCCGTGCCCGAGGTCACGCGGATCAAGCTGGACGCACCTGGCTTGACCGCGCAGGGGCATGTGACCCTACGCCCGAACGGCGGCGGGTTGGAGCGGGCCACCTTCGACAGCGTCGATACGGGATGGTTCCGTGGCCCCCTCGTCCTGACGGGGCGGGGTCCGGGCGTATCGCCGGCCATCTCGATCCGCAGCGGTCAGGCCGACCTGCGCCGCGCCTTGCTGGCGGGCGACGCGGGCAGCGGGGGTGGGGGCGACAGCGCGCCGCTGGAAATCGTGCTTGACCGCCTGACGATCACCGAAGGCATCGCGCTGACCGACCTGCGCGCGACACTGCGTGGCGGAGCGGGCAGTTTCACCGGGCGTATCAACGGCGGCGCTGCGGTTGAGGGCGTGCTGGCCCCACAGGGTGGCGGATCGGCGGTGCAGGTGCGGGGCACGGATGGCGGCGCGGTCCTGCAATCTGCCGGGCTGTTCAGGGACGCGCGCGGCGGGTCGATCACCATGACGCTGCGCCCGACCGGGCAGACCGGCGTTTACTCTGGAGAGCTGCGCATGGGCAATGTCCGCGTCCGCAATGCGCCTGCGCTGGCCTCGCTTTTGCAGGCGCTGTCGGTGGTCGGCATTCTGGAGCAATTGGGCGGCGAGGGTCTTTTCTTCCAGACGGTCGAATCGGACTTCACGTTACGCCCCGATGACATCGTCGTGCAGCGGGCCAGCGCGGTCGGCCCGTCGATGTCTATCACGGCGGACGGCACCTATGATATCGGCACTAAACGGATGGACCTGCAGGGCGTCATTTCACCCATCTATCTGGTAAACGGGCTGTTCGGTGCGCTGTTTGCGCGACGGGACGAAGGCTTGTTCGGCTTCACCTATCGCCTGACAGGGCTTGCCGCCGATCCGCAGGTTTCGGTCAATCCTCTGTCGATCCTGACGCCGGGTGTATTCCGCGACATCTTCCGCAAGCCGCCACCTTCCTGAGCGGTTTCCCGGCTGCTAGGAGGCGGCCATGAAACTCAGCGATTTCGATTTCGACCTGCCCGACGACCTGATTGCGACCCGGCCTGCCACGCCGCGATCGTCATCGCGGTTGATGGTGATGGAGGGCGACCGGATCAGCGACGCTGTCTTCACCGATCTGACCCGTTGGCTGCGGCCCGGAGATCGTCTTGTTTTGAACGATACCAAAGTGATACCAGCCCGTCTGAACGGCACGCGGGTGCGACAGACGGCGGATGGATCGGGTCGCGCGAAGGTCGAGCTAACACTGACTGCGCCGCAGCCGGACGGGTCGTGGAAGGCCCTGGCCAAGCCGCTGCGCAAGCTGCGCGCCGGCGATCTGATCGAATTGGCGGCGGGCCATACGGCGCAGGTCATTGCACGGGGCGAGACCGATCTGACGCTGCGGTTCGACTGCGACTCCAGCGCGTTGCACGCCGTTCTTGAGGCCGCGGGCGAGATGCCTTTGCCGCCGTATATCGCCGCCAAACGTGCGTCCGATGCGCGCGACAAGGATGATTATCAGACCGTCTGGGCCCGCCATTCCGGAGCGGTTGCGGCGCCTACGGCGAGTTTGCATTTCGATACGCCATTGCTGGAAACCCTGCGAAATCAGGGTGTTGAACTCACCGAAGTCACATTGCATGTCGGTGCAGGCACCTTTCTTCCGGTCAAGGTCGAAGACGTGACGACGCATCGAATGCATGCCGAATGGGGCGAGGTCACGCCCGATGCCGCCGCCGCCATCGCCGCGACCAAGGCGGCGGGCGGGCGGATCATTCCCGTGGGGACAACCGCCCTGCGTCTGATCGAAAGTGCGGCTGCGAACGGAGAAATTTTGCCGTTTCAAGGGGATACGGACATTTTCATATACCCCGGATATGATTTCCGGGTGGCGGATGGGTTGATCACGAACTTTCACCTGCCACAATCGACGCTGCTGATGCTGGTGTCGGCGCTGATGGGACGGGATCGGATGCTGGCGGCTTATGCCCATGCGATTTCGCGGTCCTACCGGTTTTTCAGCTATGGCGACGCGTCGTTGCTTTTGCCCACACCGCGGCATTGACAAACAAGCGCATGCGCGGCGGATTTCGCGGGTGATGCGGGTATTCGCAACGGGTGATCTGCGTCGGACATCCGCACGTTAATCTTCGATACTCACTTGGACGGTATACGCGGATCGAGGCGATGACGTGCTCGCAAAAATGGCCGCCCGTCCCGGCGTCGCATTTCGGCTGGACGCATCCCTCCATCGGGCGTAGGCGCGCCAAGACACAACCGTTGATCGAGGCCGCCCGATGCTGACCGTCATCCGTAACTCCTGGGCACTGTTGTTCGGCATCATGCTGCTGATGCTGGGCAACGGTATGCAGGGCACGCTGCTGGGTGTGCGGGGCGCGATCGAGGGGTTCTCGACCGGCGCAATGTCGATCATCATGGCCAGCTATTTCGCGGGCTTCCTGCTGGGCTCGCAGATGGTGCCGGACATGATCCGCAGGGTGGGACATGTGCGGGTGTTCGCGTTTCTGGGCTCGCTCGCCTCGGCGGGTCTGATCCTCTATCCGCTGCTGACGAACCCGATCGCCTGGACCGGACTGCGGCTGTTGCTCGGCTTCTGCTTTTGCGGCGTCTACATCGTGTCGGAATCATGGCTCAACAATTCGACCACGAACGAGACGCGGGGCCGGGCGCTGGCGCTTTACATGATCGCCCAAATGGTCGGGATCGTCGCGGCGCAGGCCCTGTTCGCCTGGGGCGATGCGTCGGAGTACACGCTGTTCATCATCGTGTCGGTCCTGGTGTCGCTGGCCTTCGCGCCGATCCTTCTGGCGGCGACGCCGGTGCCGCCGTTCGAGAGCGCCAAGCCGATGTCGTTCAGCAAACTTTATAGTGTATCGCCGCTGGGCTTCATCGGCATTTTCCTGATGGGGGCAGTCTTCTCGGCGCTGTTCGGCATGGCCGGCGTTTACGGAGCGGCGGCGGGGCTGACCACGGGGCAGATCGCTTTGTTCGTGTCAGCGATCTATACTGGCGGGATGCTACTGCAATATCCAATTGGCTGGCTGTCTGACCGGGCCGATCGGCGAAAACTGGTCATCGCGGGTGCGGTGATCGGGGTGCTGGCCTGTGGGTTGGGCATATCAGGTCTGGGCGGCGTCAATGGCGCGCTGGTATCGGCATTCCTGATCGGCGGCATGGCGAACCCGCTCTATGGGATTCTGCTGGCCTATACGAACGACTATCTGGAATACGAGGATATGTCGGCGGCGTCCGGTCGGTTGCTGTTCGTCAACGGTCTGGGGGCGGTCGGCGGGCCGCTGATCACCGGTTGGCTGATGGGTGTCGCCGGACCGGCGGGGTTCTTCATCTTCGTGGGTGTGTTGATGCTGGTGCTGGCGGTCTATGCCGGGTGGCGGATGACGCAGCGTGGCGCGCAACCGATCGGCGACGATACCAATTATGTCGTCATGTCCCCGATGGCCACCACGCCTGTCACCATCGAATCCGTGGTCGAGGAGTGGGAAGATCAGGCCCCGGAGGTCGGGACCGACACCATGACGGTGAACCCGTGACCGCCGCCGTCGCACCCGTCGCGCCGGACGCCGTCCTGCGGTTCTGGCTGGAGGAGTGTTCGCCTGCCGACTGGTACACACAGGACGACGCGCTGGATGCGAAGATCCGGGACCGGTTCGGCGCGACCCTGGATCAGACATTGCCCCTGTCGCAGCCTCTGTCGCAGTGGCGCACCACGCCTGAGGGCACGCTGGCGCTGCTGATCCTGACGGATCAGTTTCCGCGCAACATGTTTCGCGGCACGGCGCGGGCCTTCGCCACGGATAACCTGGCGCGGGCAGTGACGAAGTGGGCCATCTCACGCGGGTTCGACCGTCGGATCGAAGGGACAGCGCGTCAGTTTTTCTATCTTCCGCTGGAGCATTCGGAGGTGATACCCGATCAGGAGCGGGCCGTCCGTCTGATCGCGATGTGGGGGGAAGCGCCGCAGACGCTGCTGCATGCGCGTGCCCATCGCGCGATCATCCGCCGTTTCGGGCGGTTCCCGTTCCGCAATGCCGCGCTGGGACGGATGACGTCGCCAGCCGAACAGGCCTTCATCGACGACGGTGGATACGGCGCGATTTTGCGGGATTTGCAGGCGGGGTAGGCCGCGATCAGTCGGAAGGGCGGACCCGCGGACACAGCCATGCGTCGAGGAACGTCAGAAGCGGTTCACGCAGTCCGGCGCCCACATGCAGGGCGCAGAATCGCAACGCCATGACCTGTATCGCAAAGGCCTGCACGCCCTCGGCCAGAATGTCGGGCGGAACGTCGCGGCGGAAGGTGCTGCCTGCGATCCAGGTCGAGACCACACGGACATAGCGCTCGAACGTGCGCGCGATTGGGCCGATGTCCTCGATCGCGGCGGCCCCCGAGCGGCGCAGGATAACGTCGAAGACATAACGCTCGCAGGTCATGAAGGTCATCAGCGGCATCAGGCGATCGACCAGATCTTCGGGGCTGCGCGGCGCGGGGGCGGTTTCGATGGCATCCAGGTGCGCGTCGATCCGGGAGCCGATCAGCAGGTCCATCAACGCATCCTTGTCTTTGAAGTGCGCGAAGAAGGTGCCCTTGGCGACACCTGCGGCCAGCACGATCTCCTCGACGCGCAGGGCCTCGAACCCGGTGCGTGCCACAGCGGCTTCGGCGGCCGCGATCAGGCGGGCGCGGGTTTCGAGCGTGCGTTTCTGGACCGGTCTTTCCATGACCATGATCTGCCAGTTTTTTCGACCGTGGTCAAATTACGCATTGACCGTGGTCAATTTTATTGCAACAAATATGACCACGGTCAATTAAGGAGGCAACGATGACACCCAAGCGTATATTCATTCTTGACGGCCACCCTGCCGAAACATCTCTCTCGCGCACCTTTGCCGAGGTCTATGCGACGCGTGCCAGGGCCGCCGGTCACGAGGTTCGGATGGCGCATCTGCACGACATGGTTTTCGACATGGACTTCGGGCAGGGCGGCTATGACAACTGGAAACCGCTGGAGCCGGTGCTGGACGGCGTGTTGTCCGATATCGAATGGGCGAACCATGTCGTGCTGGCCGTGCCGATGTGGTGGGGCGGACTTCCCGCCAAGCTGAAGGGGCTGATCGACCGGACATTCCTGCCGGGCCGGACGTTCGACACGCGCGTCCTGAGAATGGGGATGCCGACGCCGATGCTGACGGGACGCAGCGCGCGGGTGATCGTGACGTCGGACACGCCGGGCTGGTTCCTGCGGCTGGTCCACCGGAACGCCATTTTTCACCAGTTGGGCGGACATATCCTGGGTTTCGTGGGCATCCGGCCGACCCGGTTCACGTATTTCTCCGGGGCCAGCGATCCGCGTCCCCGCGCGGTCGATGGCTGGATCGCGAAGGTCGAACAACTGGGCGCGGTCGCCGCCTGAAACGCCGGGGGCTTACCCCCTTGCATCTAACCGTTTAAGGCTGAACTATATTCCAACACCGTCCGAACGGAGCAGATATCATGGCCCAGCAATTCGACCTGATCGTGATCGGCGCAGGACCCGGCGGCTACGTCGCCGCCATACGTGCCGCGCAACTGGGCCTGAAGGTTGCCTGCATCGAGCGGGAAAATCTGGGTGGCATCTGCCTGAACTGGGGCTGCATTCCGACCAAGGCGATGCTGCGCTCGTCCGAGGTGTTCCACCTGATGCACCGCGCCAAGGAGTTCGGTCTGAAGTGCGATGGGGTCGATTACGATCTGGACGCCGTGGTCAAACGCTCGCGGGGTGTGGCCAAGCAGTTGTCGGGCGGCATCGGGCATCTGTTCAAGAAAAACAAGGTCACGACCATCATGGGCGAGGCCAAACTGGTGGGCAAAGGCAAGGTGTCGGTGAAAACCGACAAGGGCGAGGACATCCTTGAAGCCAAGAATATCGTGATCGCCACCGGTGCGCGGGCCCGCGACCTGCCGGGGCTGGAGGCAGACGGCAAGCGCGTCTGGTCCTACAGGGCCGCGTTGCAGCCGCCGCATATGCCAAAGAAGTTGCTGGTCATCGGGTCTGGGGCCATCGGCATCGAATTCGCCAGCTTCTACAATACCCTCGGGGCCGAAACGACAGTCGTCGAGGTCATGGACCGTATCCTGCCGGTGGAGGACGAGGAGATTTCCAAGTTCGCCAAGAAGCAATTCGAAAAGCAGGGGATGAAGATCCTCCAGAAGGCGACCGTCAAGTCGCTGGACCGCAAGGCCGACAAGGTGATCGCCACAATCGAGGCCGGCGGCAAGTCCGAGACGCAGGAGTTCGACACGGTGATTTCGGCCGTCGGTATCGTCGGCAATATCGAAGGTCTGGGACTGGAGGATGTGGGGATCAAGATCGATCGCACCCATATCGCCACCGACGAATTCTGCCGCACCGGAGTCGAGGGTATCTATGCCATCGGCGATATCGCCGGTGCGCCGTGGCTGGCGCACAAGGCGTCGCATGAAGGCGTGATGGTGGCCGAACTGATCGCGGGCAAGAACGACGTGCATCCCGTGCGTCCCGAAAGCATCGCGGGCTGCACCTATTGCCACCCGCAGGTTGCCTCCGTGGGCATGACCGAGGCCAAGGCCAGGGAAGCCGGACACGATATCAAGGTCGGGCACTTCCCCTTTATCGGCAACGGCAAGGCGATTGCCCTGGGAGAGCCGGAGGGCATGGTGAAGACCATCTTCGACAAGAAAACCGGCGAATTGCTGGGGGCCCATATGATCGGCGCGGAAGTGACCGAGCTGATCCAGGGCTATATCGTCGGGCGACAGCTGGAGACGACGGAGGAGGATCTTGCGCACACCGTGTTCCCGCATCCGACCCTGTCGGAAATGATGCACGAGAGCGTGCTGGACGCGGACGGGCGGGCCATCCACTTCTGATCGCGTCCCGATGATCTGTCGGAGCCTCCGGCGGGAATGTTTGACGAACGAAGACTATGTTGCGGTCTTAATGTGCTGAATATTTTCCCTCCGGAAGCTCCGACGTGAATGCCGGGTGTCCCTGGGCGGGCGCGCAATGCCGTACCGGGCGCAGGATACTTCATGTTTCAGAGGATGGGGCAGGCCTAAAACCGATAGGTAAGCTTCAGGCCGACCGTCCTGATATCCGCCTCGACGTTGAATGGGGGCATCGGGCTGTCATCCGGATCGCGGTATCGATGGTGCAGGTATTCGACGCCCAGATCGACCGAGGGCGTGATGCGCAGATCGACACCGCCGCCGACAACATATCCCATGGCGCGCGACGACGGGCCGCCCGGACTGGAAATACGGGCGCTGGTTACGCCGACAGTGCCATAGATCAATGCGCGCCCCATGCTGATCCCAAGCCGCCCCGAGGCCCGTAAACCGTCGTCAAAATCGACTCGCCGTGTCCCCGAGGAAGGGCTGCCGTTGACGTCCCACGCCGCGATTTCCCCACCGTAGACCATACGCCCCGACTGCCGCTGGTAGCCCAGAGCCACGCTATAAGCATCGCCTGAACCGGACAGCGAAAAGGCCGTGGTCGGAAAATCGGCGCTGAGGCTATTGTCGGACACCCCGAGACTGGCGCTGACATAGGGGCCGGACCAGTCGAGAGGGATCGTTCGATCCTGGGCCTGTGCCGTAGAGGCGAGCGTGGCCAGAAAGGCTGTGGCAAGGGCGGTGAGGCGCATGGGGAAACTCCGATAGAGCGATTTGTCTGAAAATGCGTATCGAAGTGGAGAACGTCGCGGAAGCCGGAATCTTAATGAAAGGTTAATATAAACAGTTGGTTAACTGGTAAACGACAAGCGCGGACAGAACCGGCTTCAAGGGACTGGCGGACCTTCTTGCAGCCTGCAAGAAATGGCGGATGGAACGAACTCGCTGGGGCCTCGTGGTCCTGATCTTCGTCGGCGGTCTGCTGGCTGCCGCACAATTCGGAAAGATCGCGCTTTTGCTGCCCGTCGTGGCGGGCGCATTCGACCGGCCCGTGACATCGGTCGCGTTTCTGGTGTCGGTCGTAGGGTTGATGGGGCTGTTGCTGGGGTCGATGGCCGGAGGCGTCGCAGCAGGTTTCGGCATCGGGCGGACATTTCTGGCAGGTCTGGTACTGGGCGGCTCAGTGTCTCTGGCGCAGGCCCTGATGCCGCCTCTGGGCGTGTTCGCCATCACCCGCGTGGTCGAAGGGCTGGCCCATCTGGCGCTGGTCGTGTCCGGGCCTCCGCTGATGGCGGCGGCGGCAAGCGACCGGGATCGCCCGTTGGTGATGGGGCTGTGGGCGGTGTTCTTCGGCACGTCGCTGGCGATTTCGGCGCAGATATTTCCGGGCATACTGGCGGCCGGCGGGCTGCCTTTGCTGTTCGCGCTGCATGGGGCGGCTCTGCTGGTGCTGGCGGCAGTGTTGTGGCGATGGGTGCCACGGGTGCCGATGGTACGGGTGTCGCTGAACCCCGTGGCCGTGCATCGGGCGATCTATGGCTCGATCCGCTCTATGGCTCCGGGGTTGGGCTTTGTCTGCTACACTTTCCTGTTCATCGCCGCGATTGCGTTTCTGCCGGGCGCACTGAACCGGCCTGCGCTGGCGACAATTCTGCCGGTGGTGACGTTGACGTCGACCCTGGCGGGCGGGGCGCTGTGCAGCCGGTTCGCGCCGCATCACGTGGCGGCGGTGGGGTATGCCGGAACGGCACTGGGGTCCGTGGGCGTGGCGCTGGGATTACCGGGCGCGGTCGAGGGCTGTTTTCTGGCCATGGGCCTGATCCCTGGTGCCAGCTTCGCGGCAATTCCGGCCTGGAACGCGGCTCCGGGCGACCGGGCGCGGGCGACGGGGGCCATCGCGCAGTTGGGCAATCTGGGAACCGTCACCGGCACGCCGGTCTTTGCACTGACATTCGCGGCGGGGGGCATGGCGGCGTTGTCATTACTTATGGTGACGATGTCGGTGCTGGGTCTGGCGCTGGCGTTATGGTCGGGACGGCGCGCCTCTGGCAGCGTCGCGGCGGAAGTGGTAAACGTTCCGTAAATGTTCTGGCCGATTCCGGTCGGAGAGGTTGCAAGACACGTCGCGATCCCTAGGTGGCGTAGCGACACACCGGGGGCGATATGGCCGAACAGAAATTCATCGAGGTGCGCGGCGCGCGCGAACACAACCTCAAGGGAATCGACGTGGACATTCCGCGCGACCAACTGGTCGTGATTACCGGGCTGTCGGGCTCGGGCAAGTCGTCGCTGGCCTTCGATACGATCTATGCCGAGGGGCAGCGGCGGTATGTGGAGTCGCTGTCGGCCTATGCGCGCCAGTTCCTCGACATGATGCAGAAGCCGGACGTGGATCACATTTCCGGCCTGTCGCCCGCCATTTCCATCGAACAGAAGACAACGTCCAAGAACCCCCGGTCGACTGTCGGCACGGTCACGGAAATCTATGACTACATGCGTCTGCTGTTCGCGCGCGCAGGCACCCCGTATTCGCCTGCCACCGGTCTGCCGATCACTGCGCAACAGGTGCAGGATATGGTGGACCGCGTCATGACGATGGAGGAGGGGACGCGCGGATATCTGCTGGCCCCCATCGTGCGCGACCGGAAGGGCGAATACCGCAAGGAGATGCTGGAGCTGCGTAAGCAGGGCTTCCAGCGGGTCAAGGTCGACGGGGAATTCCACGATCTGGATCAGCCGCCCGAACTGGACAAGAAGTTCCGGCATGACATCGACGTTGTGGTCGACCGGATCGTCGTGCGCGAAGGGCTGGAGACGCGGCTGGCGGATTCGTTCCGCACGGCGCTGGATCTGGCCGATGGCATCGCCATTCTGGAGACTGCGCCCAAGGATGGCGAGCCGGAGCGGATCACCTTCTCCGAAAAATTCGCCTGCCCAGTGTCGGGCTTCACCATTCCCGAGATCGAGCCGCGCCTGTTTTCCTTCAATGCGCCGTTCGGGGCCTGTCCGAAGTGCGACGGATTGGGGGTAGAGCTGTTTTTCGATGACCGGCTGGTGGTGCCGGACGTGACGCTGCCTCTGGCGAAAGGGGCGATTGCGCCCTGGAACAAGGGAAAAAGCCCTTATTTCATTCAGACGATCAACTCCATCGCCAAACACTATGGCTTCGATCAGAAGCTGCCGTGGAAGGATCTGCCCGAGAATATCCAGCAGGTTTTCCTGCGCGGATCCGGCGACGAGAAGATCAAGTTCCGCTATGACGAGGGTGGGCGCATCTATGAGGTGAGCCGCGTGTTCGAGGGCGTGGTCCCGAACATGGAACGTCGCTACCGCGAGACGGATTCGGCATGGGTGCGCGAGGAGTTCGAGCGCTATCAGAACAACCGGCCGTGCGGCGCCTGTGGTGGCTATCGTCTGCGGCCCGAGGCGCTGGCGGTGAAGATCGACATGAAGCATGTCGGCGAGATCGTGCAGATGTCCATCAAGGAGGCGCTGGACTGGTGTGTCCAGGTGCCCAAAGCCCTGTCCAAACAGAACAACGAGATCGCGCGCGCAATCCTGAAGGAAATTCGCGAGCGGCTGGGGTTTTTGAACAACGTTGGCCTGCAATACCTGACACTTTCCAGGAACGCGGGAACCTTGTCGGGTGGCGAGAGTCAGCGCATCCGGCTGGCGTCGCAGATCGGCAGCGGTTTGACGGGTGTGCTGTATGTGCTGGACGAGCCGTCGATCGGTCTGCACCAGCGCGACAACGACCGGCTTTTGACGACGCTCAAGAACCTGCGCGATCAGGGCAATACGGTCATCGTGGTCGAGCATGACGAGGAAGCGATCCGCGAGGCCGATTACGTCTATGACATCGGGCCGGGGGCCGGTGTGCATGGCGGCACGGTCGTGGCGCATGGCGTGCCGTCCGAACTGGAGGCAAACCCGGCCAGCATCACGGGCGACTATCTTTCGGGGCGGCGGTCCATTCCGGTGCCGGACAAGCGCCGCAAGGGCAACAAGAAGAAAGTCACCGTGGTCAAGGCGACGGGCAACAACCTGAAGGGCGTCACGGTCGATTATCCGCTGGGCCAGTTCGTGGCCGTCACCGGTGTGTCGGGGGGGGGCAAATCGACCCTGACCATCGAGACGCTGTTCAAGACGGCCAGCATGAAGCTGAACGGTGCCCGGCAGACGCCCGCGCCCTGTGAGACGGTCAAGGGGCTGGAGCATCTGGACAAGGTGATCGACATTGATCAGCGGCCCATCGGACGGACGCCGCGGTCAAACCCGGCGACCTATGTCGGGGCGTTCACGCCGATCCGTGACTGGTTCGCCGGTCTGCCGGAATCGAAAACGCGCGGGTACAAGCCCGGCCGGTTCAGCTTCAACGTCAAGGGCGGGCGCTGCGAGGCCTGTCAGGGCGATGGCGTCATCAAGATCGAGATGCACTTCCTGCCCGACGTCTATGTCGAATGCGAGACCTGCCGGGGCAAACGTTACAACCGCGAAACTCTGGAGATCCACTTCAAGGGCAAAAGCATTGCCGACGTTCTGGATATGACGGTCGAGGATGCGCAGGAATTCTTCAAGGCGGTGCCCTCGATCCGCGAGAAGATGGACGCGCTGATGCGTGTGGGTCTGGGCTATATCAAGGTGGGCCAGCAGGCGACGACCCTGTCGGGTGGCGAGGCGCAGCGGGTGAAGCTGTCGAAGGAGCTGTCGAAGCGGAGCACGGGGCGCACGCTCTATATCCTGGACGAGCCGACGACGGGCCTGCATTTCGAGGATGTGCGAAAGCTGCTGGAAGTGCTTCATGAATTGGTCGATCAGGGCAATTCGGTCGTGGTGATCGAACACAATCTGGATGTCGTGAAAACCGCCGACCACGTGATCGACATCGGTCCCGAGGGCGGGGACGGCGGTGGCGAGGTGGTCGGCACCGGCACGCCCGAACAGATTGCCGGGATCGACGACAGCCACACGGGCCGCTACCTCAAGACTTTGCTGGCCGGACGCAGGGTAGCGGCGGAATAGGGGGCGTGGCCATCACGCCCCCCAGGGTCAGTTCAGGACGACGTCCAGGATATCGAGGACAAGGCGCTGATCCCGGTCGAGGCGCAGAAGACGGTCGCCCGCGCGCACATAGGCCTCGCCATCGTTGAGACGCGGCAGGCCATAGTCGCGGCGGTCGATAATCACATAGTCGCGATCCAGCCGGTCGCCGACCCGATAATGGCCCCGGTCGTCGTCATCGCGATCCATCTTGCGGGCCTGTCCCGGTGGAATGCAGGGCGGGTCCTTCTTGGCCAGACCTGGCGGGCAACGACCATTTGACGGGTTCGCCACCCGTTCGGCGCGATGATCGCCGTTGCCGTTGCCATTCCCCTTGCAGTTGGCGAACGCCGGGGCGGTCGCGGCCAGACCAAGAACCGTGGTCAATATCAGGAACTTTTTCACAAGTCTCTCCATTCCATTGGTTGTGCGCCAAGCCAACGTGTGGATCAGGTATCCGGTTCAGTCCGTGTGGCAACTTCGGCGGCGTTCCGCCCGGCCGCAATGAGGGCAAAGCGCCGGTGAGCTAGCTCACGATCAGTCGGCGCAGCCCGTGGAAGTGATAGATATCGGCATAGCGGGGCGGTTCTGTCAGGCGCAGATCGGGTCGGCGTTCGCTCAGGGCCTGCAACCCGTGCAACAGCTCCAACCGGGCCAGCGGCGCGCCAAGACAGAAGTGCAGCCCGGCCCCGAAGCTGGTCGAGGCCGGCGCATCCGGGAAGCGCGTCGCGTCAAAGGTCGCGGGGTCGGCATAGGCGGCGGGGTCGCGATTTGCGGCCCCCAGCAACAGCCCGACCTGTTCGCCTCGGGCAAAGCGGTGACCCTGCACCTCGACGTCTTCGGTGGCATAGCGCGTGAACATATGCAGCGGCGGGTCGTGGCGCAGCACCTCCTCGACCAGATCGGGCGTGACGGGCGTGCCCCAGTGACCTGCCGCGATCAGACCTGAAATACCGTTGCCCAGCGTGTGCACCGTCGCTTCGTGCCCCGCATTCAGCAGCAGGATGCAAGTGGCGGTGACTTCCTCGGGCGAGAGTTTTCCGTCCTGTGCAACGGCCAGAAGCTGAGCGATCAGGCTGTCGTCCGTAGGCGCACGGAAGATATCGTGCAGATAGGTCGTGAAATCCGTGGCCGCCTGGGCAGCGGCAAGTTCATCGGCATGGGTGCGGCACGCCTGATACATGCCGACCATGGCGTTCGACCAGCCCAGCAACAGGGGCGCATCGGATTCCGGCACGCCCAGCAGGCGAGCGATGACGCGCACCGGCAGGGGCCGGGCGAAGGCATCGAGCAGGTCGAACGTGCCTGCCGGAAAGCCGTCGATCAGGCCGTGGGCCAGCGTCGCAATCTCGGGGCCGAGGGCGGCGACCCGGCGCGATGTGAAGGCGCGCAGGACCTGTGACCGCAGGCGGGTGTGGCGCGGCGGCTCCAGTTCCAGCATCGAATGTTCCTCGACCGACCAGAATCCGGCTTGATGCGCGGGCCGCACCGGCGGAAACGGGTCTTCGCGTCCGAATCGACGGTCACGCAGCAAAGCGCTGACCACTGCACGCGAGGCGGCGACCGGCATTTCGTAATCCGTCCACCACGCCAGCGGCCCGGCGGCGCGAAGCCGGTCGTAGAACGGATAAGGGTCCTGCAGGAAGGCCGGATCGGTTGGGGATTGGTCGAAGCGGTCCATGACGCCCGAAGTGCCGGGACGAACCACAGGCGTCAAGGCTTGGCCCCGCGCCCGGGCAGTCGTAGGCTTGGCACATGCATCGTGCGTTTCTCATCCTTCTGACACTGACGGCATCGGCCCTTTTGGCGGGAGCCGTCTGGTGGACGACGCTGGGCACGGCACTCACCGCGCTGGAGGCCAAGGGCCGGTCGGACCTGAGCCTTGCCGCCGACCGTCTGCGGCTGGAGTTGCAACGCGGGCGCGATCTGGCTGTCCTGCTGGCGGGGGATCCGATCATCGCCCGGTCGATCGCCAATGCGGGCCGTATCGAATACCCGGCCACACGCTTGCAGGGCTTTGCCGACCGGTCGGGTGCATCGGACGTGCTGCTGCTGCGCAAGAACGGGGTCATTATCGCCTCTGCCTCCGGTCGTCGGGGCGATCTGTCTGCGACCGGCTGGATGGAGCGGACGCGGCAGGGGGCGCTGGGCGTCGGCGCGATGCCACCCGACAGCGGGTCGACGGGCCGCATATTCACCCACGCCGCGCCGACGTTCGATGCGCAGGGCAAGGTGTCGGGCGCGGTGGCCGTGACGCGCGATTTGACGACGCTGGAGCGGAGCTGGCGCGGCGATCCGCAGGCGATCTATTTCACTGACCGGGCGGGCCACGTCGTGGTGTCGAACCGCGAGGAATTGCTGGGTGGCCCGCCGCCGCAGGAACGCGTCCCGATCCAGGGCTTCGACATCCGGCGGACCGAGGTCGGGCGCTATATCCCGCGTGATGCGCTGCATCTGGAACTGCCGCTGCCGACACTGGACCTGACGGCGGAAATCCTGCTCGACACGGCGCCGGCACGGGCGCTGGCCATTGCGCGGGCACAAGCGGCGGGCGCAGCGCTTCTGGTGCTGGGCGCATTGCTGGTTCTTCTATGGGAACGCCGTCGCGTGCTGGCCCGCGCCAATCTCATGCTGGAGGATCGCGTGGCCGAACGCACCGCAGCGCTGACTGCCGAAGTGCGCGAACGGCGCGAGGCACAGGCCGCCCTGACCCGCGCGCAGGCCGATCTGGTGCAGGCGGGCAAGCTGTCGGCCCTGGGGCAGTTGTCGGCGGGCATAAGCCATGAACTGAACCAGCCGCTGATGGCGATCCGAAGCTTCGCCCAGAACGGCGCGACCTTTCTGGAACGCGGAAATGTCGAGGCAGCGGGCAGCAACCTGACGCGGATCGGCGATCTGGCGGGCCGCATGGGGCGGATCATCCGCAACCTGTCGGCCTTCGCCCGCGCCGAGCCGCAACCGGCGATCGAGACGGATCTTGGGACCGTGATCGAGATCGCGCTGGAAATCACCGAAACGCGGCGGCGTGAAACCGGGGTGGAGGTGCGACTGGATCTGCCGGAGATGCCGGTTCTGGCGATGGCGGGCGAAGTGCGGATGGCGCAGGTCGTGGTCAACCTGATCTCGAACGCGGTGGATGCGATGGCCGGGGGGGAAACACGCTTGCTGACCGTCACGCTGTGCGACGGGCCGCCCGCGATCACGGTGCGCGATACCGGGCCGGGGCTGGATAACCCGGAGGCGATTTTCGACCCGTTCTATACCACCAAGGAGGTTGGCGCCGGGCTGGGGCTGGGCCTGTCTATCAGTTACGGTATCGTGTCCGGTTTCGGCGGCGCGATCCGGGGCAGCAACGTCGAGGGCGGGGCCGCATTCACGGTCGAATTGCAGCCTGCGGTCGCGGCATGCGACGGGGCGGCGGCATGACCGATGTCCTGCTGGTCGAAGACGATCTGAACGTCCGCGACGCGCTGTCCCAGACACTGGAACTGGCGGATCTGAACGTGACGCAGGCGGGCAGCTTCCTGGCCGCACAGCCGCGCCTGACGCGCGATCTGGCGGGCGTGGTGGTCAGCGATATCCGGATGCCGGGGCGCGACGGGTTTCATCTGTTGGCCTGTGCGCGGCAGGCCGATCCCGATCTGCCGGTGATCCTTCTGACGGGCGAGGGGGATGTGCCGACGGCGGTGCGCGGCATGTCGGAAGGGGCCTTTGCGTTTCTGGAAAAACCCTGCAACCCGGATGAGTTAGTGGCGACGGTGCGCCGCGCACTGACCCTGCGCCGCGCGACGCTGGAGGCCCGGCGGGCCCGGGGGGCGCAGGAAGGCGGGGACGCGGCGGCCCGGATGCTGACGGGCGTATCGCCGCAATCGGGCGTGCTGCGGGACACGACCCGGACGGTTGCGCGGGCCTCGGGGGCGGTGCTGATCCACGGAGAGCCGGGGACCGGCACCTCGAAAGTGGCCGAGGTGATCCACCTTCTTTCGCCGCGTGCGACCGGACCGTTCGTCAAACGCTCCGCCCCCGCACTGGACACCGCAACGCTGGTCGAAGCGCTGACGCTGGCGCGCGGTGGAAGCCTGTTCGTGGATCATATCGACGCCCTGCCGCGCCCCTTGCAACACCGTTTGCCCGAAGACGATGCCCAGACGGATGGCGTGCGGCTTCTGGCCGCGACGAACGCTGATCCGGCGGTGCTGCACCATGCGCTGGATCCGGATCTTTTCTACAGGCTTGAGGCACTGCGCGTCCATATCACGCCGCTGCGCGACCGGCCCGGCGACGTTCCGGTGCTGTTCCGGCATTATCTGGCGCTGGCCTGCGAACAGGCCGACCTTCCGGTGCCCGACGTGCCGCCGGACGTGCAGTCCCGCCTGATGGCGCAGAACTGGCCCGGAAATGCACGCGGGTTGATGAACCATGCAATGCGCTACGCGATGGGCCTGTCCGACAATCTGACCGTCGAGCCGTCGGAGCAGGGCGACAGGCCACGCGCCGGATTGGCGGACCGGATGCGGATGGTGGAACGCTCGATCCTGATCGAGACATTGACCCGACACAAAGGTCAGGCGACGATGGCGGCGCGCGATCTCGATCTGCCGCGCAAGACGTTTTACGACAAGCTGACGCGGCATGGACTGCGGGCAGAGGATTATCGCCCGGACTGACCTGTGCAGATTCTCGCACTAAGACGGGGACAAACCGTGCGGATTTCCGCACGATTTTGATTTCTTAGCGTGAACGTCATGTTGTAACCATTTGAAATATATTATTTTCAGATATCGGCAACTTCTCGCTTTACCCGCTTCGCAACGCTGATACCTTTTTTGCAAGCGTTCCGGGGAGGGACGCGCGCAAGGGAGATAAATTCATGAAGTATCTGACAACCGCCGCCACTGCGGTGGCTCTGACCATGACGGCGCAGGCTGCTTTCGCAAGCTGTGAAGCCGGCGAGATCGTCGTCAAGTTCGCGCATGTCACCAACACCGACAAGCATCCCAAAGGCCTTGCCGCCGCCCTGTTCCAGGAGCGTGTGAACGCGGAGATGGATGGCATCATGTGTGTCGAGGTCTTCCCGAACTCGACACTCTATAACGATGACCAGGTGCTGGAGGCCATGTTACAGGGCGACGTCCAGATGGCCGCCCCGTCGCTCTCGAAATTCGAAGCCTTCACCAAGGTTTTCCAGGTATTCGACCTGCCATTCCTGTTCCCGAACATCGAGGCGCTGGATACCTTCCAGCAAGGCGAAGTCGGTCAGGATATGATGAACTCCATGCAGCGCCGCGGCCTGCAGGGTCTGGCGTTCTGGCATAACGGTCTCAAGCAGATGTCGGCCAACAAGGCGCTGATCCTGCCAACGGATGCCGCCGGTCTGAAGTTCCGTGTCCAGCCGTCCGATGTCATCGTCGCGCAGATGGAGGCGATCGGTGTCTCGCCGCAGCCGATGGCCTTTTCCGAGGTCTATGGCGCCCTGCAGACCGGCGTCGTCGACGGGCAGGAGAATACCTGGTCGAACATCTACGGCCAGAAGTTCTTCGAAGTTCAGGATGGTGTCACCGAGACGAACCACGGTGCGCTGGATTACCTTGTCGTGACCTCGACCGACTTCCTCGACAGCCTTGATCCGGCGGTGCGGGACCAGATGATGACGATCCTGGCCGAAGTGACGGAAGAACGGAATGCGGCGGTGGGTCAGATCGACCAGGAAGCCCGTCAGGCGGTTCTGGACGCCGGTGGCGTGATCCGCGAACTGACGCCCGAACAGCGTCAGGCCTGGGTCGATGCGATGAAGCCCGTCTGGGCGAAATTCGCCGATGGCATCGGCCAGGACGTGATTGACGCGGCAGTCGCCGTGGGTGCCGCACAGGAGAGCTGACACCGCTCTTACACGACAGGGGGCCGGGCCGCGCGGGGAGGATGCGCGGCCCGGTCCGTCACGCAAGGGAGGGGACATCATGGCCGAGCGCTATGTACCGAAAGGCCGGCTGGGTCATGTCGTTCACAGGTTCGAAGAGATCGCGATCGCCTTCCTGCTTGGCGTGATGACGCTTCTGACTTTCGTGAACGTGCTGCTTCGATATATCTTCAACCAATCGGTCATCTGGTCGCTGGAAGTCATCCTGATGCTCTTCGCCTGGTTGGTGATCTTCGGCGTCAGCTACGCCTTCAAGACGACGTCCAACCTTGGCGTCGATGCCGTGACCGGCCTTCTGCCGACGCGGGGCAAACGCCTCGCCGCGCTGCTGGCCGGGCTGGTGACCATCGCTTACGCGGCCTTGCTGCTGAAAGGTGCCTGGGACTTCTGGGCCAATTACGGCAACCTGCCGCAGACGACGGGCCGCTGGTTTCCGACCGGATTGCAGGACATGCGTCCGCAGGATTACCGCGGCTATACGCCGACGCAACAGGTGCCGATGCTCGACTGGCTGCGATGGCCGCTGGAATCCTGGCTGCTGATCGAAGGGGACGAACCCTTCGAGAAATTTCCCCGTGCCATTCCCTTCATGATCATGCCGCTGGGCGCGGCGCTGATTCTGCTCCGCGTGGTGCAGGCCGTCCTCGCCATCGCGCGCGGCGAACGCGAAAGCCTGATCGTCAGCCACGAGGCCGAAGATGCGGTTGACGAGGCGGCGGCGACCCTGCGCGCCTCGGAGTATCCGGCTGAACATGAAGCAGGAAGGATCTGAGATATGGACGTCCTGCTTCTATTCGTGATGATCGTGGGACTGCTGCTGATCGGTGTGCCGATCGCGGTCAGCCTGGGCTTCAGTTCCATCGTCTTCCTGCTTGCATTCTCGAACACCTCGCTGTCGTCCATTGCCAAGCAATTCTACGACTCGATGGCCGAGCATTACACATTGCTGGCCATTCCCTTCTTCATCCTGGCGTCGAGTTTCATGTCCACCGGCGGCGTGGCCAGGCGGATCATCCGGTTTTCAATCGCCTGTGTCGGCCACTTCCGCGGCGGATTGGCCATTGCGGGTGTCTTTGCCTGCATGATGTTCGCGGCGCTGTCCGGGTCGTCCCCGGCTACGGTGGTCGCCATCGGCACGATCGTTATCGCAGCGATGAAACAGGCCGGATATACCAAGGAATTCGCCGCCGGTGTCATCTGCAACGCGGGCACGCTGGGCATCCTGATTCCGCCGTCCATCGTGATGGTGGTCTATGCGTCGGCGACGGATGTGTCGGTCGGCCGGATGTTCCTGGCCGGTGTCATTCCGGGCATTCTGGCCGGTCTGATGCTGATGATCACGATCTATGTCATCGCGGTGAAACGGAATATGCCCAAGGGTGACTTCGCGGGCTGGGGCGAGGTCGGGGCATCCTTCCGCGACGCATTCTGGGGTCTGATGCTGATCGCGATCATCATGCTGGGTATCTACGGAATTCCGGGCCTGACGGGTGCGATCTTCACGCCGACCGAGGCGGCGGCCGTCGCGTCAGTCTATGCCTTCCTTGTGGCGATGTTCGTCTACCGCGACATCGGCCCTCTGGCCCCGGCCCAGGCGCAATCGGTCGGCGCGGCGGTCGCGGTCGGAATGAACGCGCCGATCGGGACGCCCAAGTCGCTTATGTCGCACCCCCAGGCGCTGCTCACCGCGTTCTTCCATCGCGACACCATTGCCACGCTTCTGGATGCAGCCAAGCTGACGATCACGCTGATGTTCATCATCGCCAACGCGCTGATCCTGAAATATGTTCTGACCGACGAACAAATTCCGCAGAGCATCGCGAACGCCATGCTGGGGGTCGGCTTGGGGCCGATCACCTTCCTGATCGCGGTGAATGTCATTCTTCTGATCGGCGGTCAGTTCATGGAGCCGTCGGGCCTGCTGGTCATCGTCGCTCCGCTGGTCTTCCCCATCGCGATTGAGTTGGGGATCGACCCGATCCATCTGGGCATCATCATGGTGGTGAACATGGAAATCGGGATGATCACGCCGCCGGTCGGCCTGAACCTGTTCGTCACCTCGGGCGTGGCGGGCATGTCGATGATGGCGGTGGTGAAGGCGGCGCTTCCGTTTCTGGCCGTACTCTTCGTATTCCTGATCATGGTGACATACATCCCGATCATTTCGACGTGGTTGCCGACGCTGGTGATGGGACCGGAACTGATCATAAAATAGGGTCGGGGGCCGGAAGGCCCCTTTCTCTCGCGCTCTCCGTTACTTCGTCATGCGTCCGCTGCGCAGTGATCGAGGATCGGCACATCCTAGGATGACAGCCACGGAGCGGGCAAGCATCAGCCGCGTACAGACCCCTTCGGACGGGGTATTTCCCGGCTCCACCCCGGTGAAGAAGGCTTCGATGCCATGGTCCCGTGACATCGACAGCATGGCATGGGCCCCGAGGATGAGGGCCAGTTTGCGGCCGCGCCAGGCCGTGTCGGTGGCAAGCATGCCCCAATAGGCCTGCTGCCTGCCCAGAGCTGGATGATCGGGGTGTGCAAACCCGGCCGAAGCCCCGCAGGACACCACCTTGCCTTCCCCATCCTGTGCAACAAGGCAGACGGCTGGGTTGAGAAGGCCGCGCAACACCTCGCCGGCCAAGGGCAGGACGCCGCACCCCAGTGCCATGTCCGCAAGGGAGGCAAGGACCATCGAGGGGGTATCGGCATCGATACGGGTCATCGTCAAACCGGCAGGCAAGGGCAGATCCCGCACGATTGCCTTGGCCGCCGCAAGGGATGCCGACCCCCCGTCCCATCTGGAATAGGCAATCGGGACGAGGTTCCGTGCCGTCAGCCCATCATGCAGGGCCGCAACCTCCGCTTTGGGGACCAGGGCGATAGCGGCGTTGCCCTGCACCCGTGCCAGGGCCGTCAGGTGGTCGAGATCGCGGACCGCACCCGTGGCAAGGCCGACCGTGCGTCCGTAGTAGGTATAGCGGGGATCCTGCCCGAGGATGTCGAACAGGGCCCGCCCGCGTCGCAGAAGGGCCCGTTGTTCATCGCTTCCGTAGATATCGTCCTGCGTCATGGCCCTTTTCCCGGTCAGGGTGAGAGGATCCGCCGCAGGACTGGCCCCTGTCAAAGAGTTTCGGGTCGGGCACAGCCGTCAACTGGCGGCAAGCGCCTCGATGATTGGCACGAAATCCGCTGCCTTCAGACTGGCGCCCCCGACCAATGCCCCATCGACATTGGTCAGCGCGAACAACTCCGCCGCGTTCCCCGCCTTGACCGATCCGCCGTAAAGCAATGACATTCGGGGGCCGACCTGCGCGCGCAGCGCGTCGTGGACTTCCGCGACCTGGGCCGCGCTGGCAACCTTGCCGGTGCCGATGGCCCAGACCGGCTCGTAGGCGATGATCGTATTGTCCGCCGTAGCACCGTCGGGGAGAGAGCCGTTCAGCTGTCCTTCCAGAACCGCCAGGGTTTCCCCGGCCTCGCGCTGCTCCAGTGTCTCGCCGATGCACAGAATCGCAATCAGACCTGCATTCCAGGCGGCCTGGGTCTGGGCCCGGACATCGGCATCGGTCTCGCCATGGTCGGCCCGGCGTTCGGAATGGCCGGTGATGCAATAGGTCGCGCCTGCATCGGCCAGCATCGGGGCCGAGATATCGCCGGTATGCGCGCCTGACGTTTCAGCGTGACAATACTGTCCGCCAAGCGCCACGCGCGCGTCAGACAGGACCGTCAGCAAGGTGGCAGGGGGGCACAGGATAACGACGCAATCGCCTGCGTCCGCCTGGCCGATGGCCATGGCCTCGGATACGGCGGCGCGCGTTCCGTTCATCTTCCAGTTTCCGGCGGCGATTTTCTTCGGCATGGGGAGCCCTCCTGTTTGCACAGGGGCATACACCGGGCGATGCGACAATCCTAGCTGGGCTGGACCGCAGTCTGGCTCAGCGTTTCGTCGAACTTGATCGACTCGCCACAGCCACAGGCATCGACGACGTTCGGATTGCGGAACTTGAACCCGGATTCAAGGAGCGACGTCTCGTAATCGATCTCGGTGCCGAACAGGAACATCTGGGCCATCGGCGCGATCAGCACGCGGGCCTCGCCAACTTCGACGACTTCGTCATGTGCCTCGGCTTCGGCGACATATTCCATGGTGTATTCCATGCCGGCGCAGCCGCCTTTCTTGACGCCGATCCGCAGACCGGCGGATTTGTCCTTGGTCATCAGCTTCGCGATCTGCGCCGCGGCGGCGGGGGTCACGGTAACGGGGGACTGTCCGGGGATTGCAAACATTGGAATGCTCCTTCGCCTCCAAGATATGCCCCGATGCCGCAGGTCTCAAGGGGCGGCGGCGGCAGGCGGTCGATCATTCCGGCCACCCCGCCTTTCTGTCACAACCCCATGCAGTTCGCGTAATAGGTCACCGTCGCGGGCCAGTCAGAAAAGACGCCCGCGACGCCCACATCCTGCGCCAGCACGTCGAGCAATTCATAGGTGACGCCGTCGTTGTCGGTCACATCCGCGATGGACTGGTAATACCAGCCGCCGCCGTCGTTCAGCGGGCCGGAGCGCTCCAGCGACCATGCGATCAGGTTCAGACCGGCGGATTTGGCCTCCGTCGCATAGACCGACGGGACAATTTCGCCGTCTTCGACCGTGACCAGCATCCACAGCGGTGGCGCGATGTAGTTCACGCCCATATCGGCCAGTTCCTGCATCGTCGGCTTGAACGTCGCGGCGTCCATCGGGTCGATTTCGCCTTCATCCTCATCGAAAGCCTCGTAGCGGTCATCGAGATAGACGGCCTGCGCACCGAACTCCGGTTCGTTCTCGATCCAGTACAGGATATCGGACAGGTTGAAGGACTGTGCCCAGACGTCAGACGCGGGAACGCCCGCCGCCTTGTATTCATCGATCATCTTCTGGGCATAGTCTTCCTGCGTGAAGCCATCGTGCGGCATGTCGACCGCCGCGGACTTCAATTCGGGCGTGAATTTCGCGCCCAGATCGCGGAACAATTCGATCGACTCGGCATGGGACATCAGCGTTGCGCCGTTGCTATAAAGGGTCGTGCGATAGTCAGCGATGCCTCCCTGATATTCTTCCGCTGTCATGGCTCTGGCATCGGCGGCGTCCATTTTGGGTGTCAGCGTACGATACTCGTCCAGCGTGATCTCGGAAGTCCGGCATTCGGCGGTCGCATCTTCATCACCATTCGCCGCGGTGAAGGGCGTCGTGCAGGTGTCGGCCAGATCGGAGACAAGGATATTCGTCGTGGTCTGCAGGTCGTTTTGTGCGTGGCGGCAGACCAATTCGTGATCCTTGGTGAAGGTCACGTCGCATTCCAGAATGCCCGCGCCCATCTGTGCCGCTGCGATATTCGATTCCACGGTATGTTCGGGGAACATCAGCGGCGCGTCCCGGTGCCCGATGGAAAAATCGGTGCGCGTCGGTGTCTGCGACAGGCAGGCCTGAAGCCTGGTCTTCAACGCGCCGTCGTCCATCTGGCTTATCAGCCAGGCAGGTCGGGGGCCGTAGGTCAGTCCGGTGTCGGTATGGCCGTCGGCCAGAACCGGTGTGGTCGACACCATCAGAATGGCAAGGACAGGGCGAAGCGACATGGCAAAATCCTCCTGAGAGGAGTGTAACATCTCAGTCCGGAATGCGGTCATGTAGATTAAACGAACCGTTGGTAACGGCTGAATGACGCTTGTGGCGATGGGCGGTTTTGACTGTCGCAGGCCCGTGTCCGTGGACGACGGACGGTCGCCGCCGATATTCGGGAAGAAACCGGTGTCCTACATGAAGCCCAGTTCAAGGCGGGCCTCGTCGGACATCATTTCCATGCCCCAGGGCGGCTCGAACGTCAGATCGACGTCGACGGTCTTGACGCCGGGCAAGGCCGACACCGCATCCGCGACCCAACCGGGCATTTCGCCGGCAACCGGGCAACCGGGGGCAGTCAGGGTCATGATGACCTTCACGGCATTCTCGGGGTCGATATCGATGGTGTAGATCAGGCCGAGATCGAAGATGTTTACCGGAATTTCGGGGTCGAAGACCGACCGGCAAGCGTCGACCACGCCTTCGTGCAAAGGATGATCGGTGGTGGAGGGCGCGATCAGCGGCGCACCTTCAAGACGGTCGGCCGTTTGGGCATTCGTATCGACTGGCATGGCGATCCCCTATTGGTCGACTGAAAAGATAAGGATTGGATCAGGCCGGGTAAAGGGCAAGTTGACATCAAAAAGGGGCAGCCCGATCCCGGACCGCCCCTTTCTTGTCTCAGTGTCGTCCGATCAGAAACGATAGTTGACGTTCAGACCGACCGTCGTCGCCTTGAGATCGGTCCCGGCGGAATTGTCCAGTTCGCCGAAATCGTTATAGATCGCTTCGGCACCCAGGGAGACCGCAGGCGTCAGGAACATTTCGTATCCCACACCGGCGAAGTAACCGTCGGCGCTGCCCAGATCACTGGTATCGGCCGAAGCATAACCGGCCGTTGCGTAGTAGAGGCTGCGTCCGGCGTCGAAGCCGACGCGGCCACCGACGCGCAGGATGTTGTCCAGCTCGGTGGTGGTTCCGTCAAGTCCGATGCTGCCGGTGTCATACTGTACCAGGCCACCGACGACGGTGCTTCCCAGGTCCAGGTCGTAACCTGCGCGCAGACCATACACTCCGCCGTCGGTG
>Ga0209634_1000666_pt1 | contig 26306 bp, 47 predicted proteins | sample LinPmetageLP40_FD_184043 | JGI IMG/M metagenome (GOLD analysis project Ga0209634, IMG submission 184043) | Marine viral communities from the Pacific Ocean - LP-40 (SPAdes) (version 2) | ecosystem: Environmental > Aquatic > Marine > Oceanic | place: Pacific Ocean | collected 2010-08-26 | reverse complement strand
CCTTACGGCATATTACCATCTTTGGCTTATTACCGCTATCATAGTCGCGCCACACAGATTGTGGTACGTCCTTCATAATTAAATACTCGATGGCCTGCTCTTCTGTCATGGCCTCAATGGGCTTGCTATTGTGTAGCAGATAGCCACGAGTATGCTTTTCAAAATCAGGCTGCGCCTCGTCTTGGGCCAGCATCCAGTAAACTTCAACCGGCGGCAGGATACCGCCCTGTAGCGCACACGCCATCCAGTTGGGGTCAGGCACAAGTATCTTAGCGCACTCATCTACGCTGTCCTCATACACCACACGATACTCTGACTGATGACCTTCTAGGTTTTCCTTCGCCCAACATAGGCGGTCCCATAGGTGTGTGCCTTGAAATTCTGGTGTGTCTATCATGCAAGGTCTCCGTGTACAATCGCTACCGCAGTATTTGTGTCTGCTCTAGTGTTACCGCCTCTTGTAAAGCTGTTTACTTGATGATGAGCAGTAGTGTTATCACTAGACCTGTTCCCTATGTATTGGTCACTATCTCTATGACCGTTTGTAGATACTGCTTGAAAAGCATCAGACATTGCGCTGGAATAAGTTTGTCTGTATTGCCCTGTACCAACGTCAGTTAAAGAACTTTGATTAAATGATTTTCTAATTGCATTTGAAGCACCGTCAAACAGCGAAAAAGCCTTCGCACTACCATTAACAACGAACTGCGTATCAAGTGAGCCAGCGGTGCTGTGTTCTAGGGTATCTGCTTTGATTTTTCCAAGAGCCATTATGCGAGGTCTCCACAAAATTGCATTTGAACATACTCAACGTCCTGCAAAGCTTGATTATCGGAACGTGCTATCTGAAGTTTATTTACGCCAGTTGTAGCTTGGTCAGTGCTTGCGTCATTGATACACATATCCGTATATGAGCCTTTAACTGAAGATGTCCCAACAACCGAAAAATCATTATTTGCAAAAGCATTTGTTACGTTTATTCCATACACTCCAGTTCCATCGTCATCGCTGGACGAGACGTTAAGACTATCTCTTACTGTTGCGCCTGATGCTGTACCATCAAAGTTCACCCAAGCCTTCGCCAGCCCCTGCTGTAAGCTAGTAGTCGTGCTATTACCTTCGCCTGTAACGAGGATAACGCCAGCGGTGCCTACGCCAGTGAGTTTGTCTGTTTTTACCTCACTCATGCTAGGTCTCCGTGCAACATAGTAGATTGTGCGCGGTCAGTGAAAGTAGAAGACTCAACCATATTTCCTCTATATCCCGTAGATGACTGAGCGTCTATGTAAGGCTTGTCCATAACATTACCTTGCGGCGAAATACATATAGACATAGAGTTTCCATCCATGTTGCTTGTAAAGGCTATAGTTTGTTTTCCTGTACCAGTGTCTGCCATTGAAGCCACGTTAAAACTTTTTAAAATAGTTGTGCCAGCTTCATTACCTAAATGAAAACATTTAGCCGCTGTCTGCTTAGTCAACGTAGCCGCACCACCGCCTGTTGATTGAATGGTATCTGCTTTTAATGTACTCATAGCGTCACCAATGTCCCACCGTTTTCCACGGTTAATGTAACACCAGAAGCCACAGTAAATGGGCCAGTTACGTTGGCGTTCTCTGTGGCTAGTATAGTGATGTCAGATGTAAGTGATTGTGCGTTGGTACGAAACAAACCACCGCCCTTGAAGTTACCCTTGTTCTCAGCGGCAGGAGCGACTGTGCCAAGGGCGTTACCAAGGTAGTTTACAAATATATTGTTACCAGCGTTACTAGATGGAGCCGCACTAAAGGTAAGCGTTGTGCCATTCGGGACAGTGTATGCGTCCCCAGCTTCCTGAATAACGCCGTCCACGGAAACCAATATGCTCTGGGCAGAGCTTACAGAAGTTGTAAGCGTAAACGTAGTCGCGCTGCCATCACCACTAAACTCTTGAACAGCAGGAATGCTCTCAAAGTTTGTAGCAGGATTGTTACCATAATACGGCATCAGGTGATCTCCATAATACTCGCTACTGTGTCAACGCTGTTGGCGGTATCTGATTGAATTATCAAACTGTGACCCGCCTCCAACACAATCTTGTTTCCAGCCATGTACTCAAAACTAGACGCGGAAGGGATAGGTATATCTTTTGCAAGAAATACAACCTGCCCAGCGTTGAGCTTGATGTCTACGGTAACTTGACTTGTTGAAGTGTTAGCTAAAGTCAGGCCAATAACAACCGTAGTAGTGCTTGCTGGCGCGGTGTAGACAGTCATATCACTTGCCGCGACTACATTTGCTCCGTTGAACACTTTGTTCTTAAACGTATTAGCCATGAGTTTACCCCTTAACCTACATCGTCAAGTAAAGCGATAACGATTGCGTTAGCTGTTGCATCACCCGTTCCGCCAAAATCGGAAGAAATAGCATGAAGGTCTGCAACGGTTACATTAGGTAAACGACCAAACCATGTTTCTGATGCGCCAATAAAGATACCGTCAGCTAGGTCGTTTGCTGCGGTGCCTGCGTCAATCGAAAGCATAATACCGTCTGCGGAAGATAGGTTCTGAACAAACAGAAATTTAACCTTATCGCCCGTTGCAACCGCTGTTGGAGCGGTATCTTGGTCAACCGCCGTATAATCAATAAACGAGCCAGCAATCAAATCAGCAGAAGTTGTAGTAACCGCTGTTTTCTTGTAATACCACTTATCGTTTACGTCTACAGGAGCAACATTCATGCTCCCTGATAGCGTCACCGCTATCTCGTCTGGCAACATTGTTGCCGAAATTGAAATGCTTGCTGAGTTTGCCATTTTTTACTCCTATCCTAAAGCTATGGCTAGGGCCGTAGCTGTACCAGCTATAGCCGTATTATTATCTAGTTGAAGACTATCCCCAACGCTCACTACGCCACCACCAGAACCCGCGCCATCAGCATAGACAATGTCTGTGCTACCATTAGCGATAGTGACCACAGTTCCTGATCCTTGTTTAATCTGTGCGCTGCGGCTCCCAGTCAAGGAGTTTTTTATAATGAAGAATTTTGCTGCTGTGTTAGGCGCAATCGTGACCACATTGGTTCCACCAAGGTCAGACCCGCTGTCAATAATGTTAATGACGGAAAACATACCTGTCTGAACATTGCTTTGTCCAGAAGTAGGAGAAGCCACTCGTATAGTAAGATCAGTTGTTAAATCTGAAGCTGTTAGGTCTGCCGCACCTGTTACTCTGTCAAAAATATCAAAGTTGAAATTGGTGACATCGCCCCAAGTACCAGACAACTCACCTGTGGCTGGTTTTTCTATACCCAGGTTTGTACTAAACGAACTAGCCATACATTGCTCCTATGCCGCTATATCTGTCCACGAAGGCGTTTGTGACGGGGTGTCCTTCGTCCAGTCTGTTGATACGCCTGCCACTGCTACCCAATTTGGAGTTTGGTCAACATCAATTTCATCATATATCAGGACTATACCAGTATTTGCAGACGCTGTAACCCCCGTAACTAAATACTTAGATTCTATAACAGGGATAGTAGTTGCATTTCCTGTTGCGGTGCTTCCTGTAGCACCTACATCAGCGTTTGCAGTAACACTTTCAGAGCCTACCGCTGAAGTAGCAGTAGAACCCGTAACAGCATATTTAGACTCTAAAACAGGGACGGTGGTGGCAAGACCGTTTGCACTTGCCCCAGTTGGGACAATTACACAGGTTCCTGTAACACCCTCATCCCCAAGACTTGTTGTGGCTACTGCCCCAACGCCAGCTACATTAGCCGAACAGTTTGTGGTTTCCTCACCAAGCGAGGTGGTTCCTACAACGCCCGTAACAGCAACAGGAAGCGCCTCGTTCCAAGCTAGTTGGCCCCAAGTGCCGCGTCCCCAACCATTAATAATTGCCACGGGATTACTCCATTACGCTATGCGGATAATGGCATTACTCGCATCGGCTGTCGGAAACTGCACTGTAAAAGTACCAGAAGTAGATGTTTTGTTAGAGGTAAAATCTAAGACTGCTACTGCTTTATCGCCGTTTGTGTCATTGTAAATCAAGGCACCCATCGCAGTTATAGTAGCGGTAGTGAAGCTAAGATCCGCAAAATCAGTAAGGGCCGTAGTTCCAGAGGTGGTTGGAGCAATATTAGTTAACGCAGTTCCACCTGTAGCGTAAGACCCACTTGAAGCAACTTCTCCTGTTGTAACAAAGGCAGTTGTTGCCGCGCCTAAAGTTGCTGTAGAGCTAGATTTTCCACCGCTACTTTCGGCATATAACGCAAGTTTAAACGAATTACCGTTTGTAGCAAAATTATGTGTGCCTAACATCAGTTCTTGCTTAAATGATGTACACATCGCTTGTGCAATAGCCATTACAGTCTCCCTATAGCTTGGGCTAGTTCCAGTTGACCCGCTTCACGGACTTTCGCACAAATTGTAGCACGTTCTTCCTTTCTAGCCAACTGTACATAATAATGCACCAGATTGTGAACTTTATCCTTAAAAGCCTCAGCTTGAAGTCTAATAGGTTCAGGAGCATCGTCAGAAATATAAATAATTTTGTTTGCTGCCATTTCCGCAATTTGATCATTAGATAAGCCTCCGTTGTCTGAGGTTATAATGTTTACGGCTCCCACCGTAGCTACACTTAAATCAAACATTATCGTGCCTTCCAAATAAGATAGGGTTGCTTTCCACGGGCTCTGGCGGCATAACTTCTGATTGTTTTGTTATCACTAGCCCTCCATTTTCTACCATTTGAACAAATGGGTCATCAAGTCTATGGTATCCATATAGCTTTTCGTTGTCAGGAACATTCGTGTCTAATAAAGTAGACCTATGGGCCACTTCAATTTTAATCCCCTTTGAAACAGCTATAGCGCACCAAAACTCAACACATGCCCTGCCTGATTCCGCCATACTTACATCTCTGTAAGTATAGTCAATTCCATAAAGACAAATCTTAGTTGCTTTTGCCCAGATAGCATAAGCAACAGCATAAGCAACGGTGTTGTTAAAATAACAGTAGCCAAGTTCAGTAGCTACTTCTTTGAGGGGAAACAGTTCTAACTGTTTTACTCGTTTATCTAACTGACAAGTAATAATAGGTTTTTTGTTCTGTTTTAAAAACTTACGAGCAATACCCGTTTGAGATCCAGCGTTTTCTGAATCAAGAAACCTAGACACAGGATCCATCATAAACGTTTTATCAACGTGAATAATACCACCAATACAGTTTATACCCCATACTTCGTCAAATTCTTCAGAGGCAACTCGCGCAGATATATAATCAGCGTAGCTGCTTCCAAGCCCAACAATTGCTATTTTCATGTCTTGTTTGCCCTTACTAGCCCTTCACGATATGCGTCTGTGTTCTCTACACCATCAGCGTAGTTCTTCAGCCTTTGAAGAGACTCTGCATACCTAGCTATGTATAACTGAAGTATGTCTGTCTCGCCCTTCATAAATGTATAAGCCTCAATTAATGAAGCATACAACAGAGCATTAGGGGCATTTTCGCTTACCCATGTTAAAGTAGAATCAGCACCAGTAGAAACAACTGTGCCTGTTGCACCGCTTGTTGCTCCTGTAACTGTTTCACCTACTGTGAAATCTGTGCTAGGAATAATAATCCTAGATGTGGTGGATGTTAAAGCCTCTCCAATTGTGGTTGTTGCGCCACTTGTGCTACCTGTAATTGTTTCACTGTCAACAAAAGTCCCAGTAACACTGCTTAAAGTTAACACAAACTGACTTACAGTTAGGCTATCTGGCCTATAAAAATAATGCAATTCAGCAGAGTAACTGGTGTCAGGAACAGGAGACAAAATAAAGTTTTGATAATCATAAACAGCGTAATATTTTGGAGTTCCAGTTGCAGATGTAGGATTAAACTCTTGTATAAAATTAACGTCTTTCTGTAATAAAAATTCTTTAGTGCTAGAATTTGTAACACTTAAGCTAAAAGAAGCTAAGTAATCTGTGGGAACAGCTAAGAACTGGTTATCAGAAGTTGTTGTTCCAGTTACGTTCTTGCGAAAATAGTCTAAATCAACTTCTTTTAATATTCTTTCTTCTGCATTTTTAATGAAGAAACTAAGGTTGCTTATAAAAGTAGCCTCAGAGTTTTCTGTCCATTGTTGCAAAGCTGTCTTTAATGTTGAATATGTAAAGCTCATGTTGTCACCGTTACCGTTCCTAAACTAGCAGTAGCCTCAAAGCTATTTAGTTCGGTTCCTATTATGCCAAGACCAGTGTTGGTATAAACAACAAAAGCCATAAAATCTTCACCTATTTGAATGTCTGGACGAGCATCACGCAAAGATTCTGCATCAATTGTATGTCTAACAGATTCTATTTGAGGATGCTTTTCTTCGTATTCGTCTTTTCCAACAAGAAGCCCATTCCACTCCTTTCTCATGTCGCGCAAACGATACCTAAATCCAGATCTGTCAGAAATACCATAAGCATCTTTCCCAGCGGCAAATTTACCCATTACCTAATCCTGTAGAATTGAAGGTTGGGGCTTACATTAAACGATGCTCTATCACGATCTTCTGCCTGCGCCTTATCAAACTCTTCATCATATATGGTTTTTAACACCTGTATTCTTTCTGGCGCTTTCTTAATGGACAGGTAGTAAGCAAGTCCAGCAGCTAAACAGGGATAAAATCTAAACGGAACATCTACCGTGTTGGAAAAAGTGTCAGCGTCATCAATTCTTGTCAGGCAATCGTAAATCAGTACATCTGTACTGTTTTCAGGAGTAGGCCAGATTTTGATTACAGGTGTTACCTGACGATCAATAAAAAACTGCGAAGGCCTAGATTGAGTGTCTTTTGAATTTATTGATATATAAGAATCTCTGCTTATTCTTGACATGGACAAGTCAGAATCGCTTCTTCTCACAACCATAGACAGAACATCAATAACGTCTGCATCAATAGTATAACTAGCAGTGCCTTGCGTTAAAGCTTGGGTACGCTGCGCAATAGTCCATTGATTAAGGCCGCGATTAGCCCAATCAGCAAACATTAAATTTAAAGAACGCTTGGCGGTCTTTAGGTCGTAACCAGTGCGAACCTCTAATCCACATCTTTCAAAAGCTTCTTCAATGTAATCACTTACATCTAGCTCAAAGTTAGTTGACCCAGAAACAGTCATTATTTATCATCCGCATACAGGTTGTTAAAAATCTGATTCACATCCATTGTATAGTCTAAATCTGATTTTGAATAGTGTATATGCTGTGAGGGCAAGAAATCAGGAGCGCCTTGCCCAGTTTCAAACCATGCTGGATGTGTAGTACGAACACGGTTATTAGGCAAAGCAACGATATTTCCAGTATATTTACCCGCGTCCAAAAGCTCTAAAACATGACTTTGTTTGTGCTGCGCTGGGTCATCAGCTATTTCGCTTTCCGTGTAATCTACTGTAAAATAGTATTTTGCTGGGAAAAAGTCTGAACCTATTTTCGCCAACCAAGGGCAAGGGTGAGTTCTTTCCATACGGTAAACAGCATGCGTATGAGACATACAATCCCAAGGTTGAGCCAAATGCACGGGCATCGGTTCAGGCCACTCTTCAAAAGGAGTGTCTCCAACTAACGCTGTAATGGGCATACGAGCCCACATCGCACCGCCATGAACATTAGGGTCATCAGTACCATCTACTTCGCATCCAGTAAAAATCATCTGAAAACTTAAGCATCTATTTGGTATGGTAGTAACCGCAATAGCCATGCCGTGCAAAAATTCACCATGATAACGCTCGTGATTTACCGTATACTCACGGCGAACCCAGCACTTAAAGTGAGGTATATTGCTTTGTAAAAAAGGCATTTTAGGCCTTTACTACCTTCATCCCCATTTTCTTTGCAGCCGATCTAAGTTGAGCTACAGACATTTTTGATGCACCACCTTTAGCCATGCCTTTTTTCTTCATTGCAACGCCGCCCTTAGCGTAGCCTTTTTTCTTCATCATGCCACCGCCACGCATTTTTGCAACGCCACCTTTAGCCATTCCTTTTTTCTTCATCATTTCTTGGTTCTCCTTTTTAAAGATTTAACTCTTCTTGGCTTACCCGCTGGTTGACCAAGTTTTTTCTTCTGTGTTATTCTACTACTTTTTTCTTTAGCTGTCATCTCTTTGGAGGTTTTAGGGGTCTTAGAAGAGATCCTTTTGCTGGGGCGACAATATGGAGTACCCCGTTTTTCACCTTTGCTACGCCCACATGCTTTCCCCGTGGAAACGTCTTTCCAGTTTTCTTTGAACCATCGCTTGAGAGCAAGCCCACTTTTTGTTTTCCTTACTGTCATTTACACTCTCTTATATTTATTGTCACATCGGTAGCTTACAGACTTGTATGGCGCAGGAAACAAAAGCTGTGTGTCTTGGAACATCTGAAGCACACGCTCAATACACTCAGCCTGCCTATCGTATGGGCCTTTGGCATCTACTACCTCAATACAATCAGCACCAAGTAGCGGCGCACATATTATAAGAACCGCTGTAAACATCAGTTGCTCGCAAACATGATTGAGGCTGTGATGCAGACAGCAACAAATATTATAGCCATAAGAGATATGCCAACAGTCTTAGCAAGCTCCATCAACTCATGGTTCTTGCGATTGCGTTCTACCTGTTCTTGCTTTGCTACTTCTTTGGCTTCTTGTATCCGTTTAGCACGTTCATTGACAATGCCAGACCACGTTCCATGACCGAATCTTTGGTCAACCATCACAGACACTTCATATAACTTTTCTGCCGCAAGCCGAGCGTCAATAGTTTCTTTTGCCACAGAACTAACATCAAACTGGTTTACACCAGATTTTTTGTTTCTAGCGCGTTGAGTCTGTTGCTCACCAGCAAACAGGTTGTCTATATGATCAGCTATTTCGCCAATGTCATTAGCTGTACCGATAGCACTTTTAATTCCGTCTACTGCCGCTTTTACTAAGCTGATACCTGCTAGTGCAGTGCTAATCGGTTCCATAAGACCCTCTAAAACTTAAGAATATTTAGTAGATTTTCTTCTATTTTCCATTATTGCGCCACACCCTCTTGCGATGTTAGGGTTTTTTGAAGGACGCTTTGCCCTTGTAACTGCCCCTCCATTATTCATTGTAACAGCACCACCAGTGGCCTTCTTCTTGGCTTTCTTCTTGCCGCCAGTGCCGTAATTAGCGGCACCAACTTTTCTGCATTTCGCAATAGCGCCTGAAGCATATGCGCTTGGAAAAACTCTGTAACGAGCTTTTACTTTACTATAACAAGCGTCTTTTGGCATTTTAGAACTCCGCTTTGACGGTGAATTTGAAATCTGCTTCGGGATCGAACTGCGCGAGATTGTCATCGTAAGTCCTTCCTGTGAATTCTTCCCACATAGGCCTAATCATGTCATGAAGCTGGTCTATTTTTTCATTATTAGTATCAATCTTCATAGCCATGACTGCCACATTTTTATCAACTTCAATAAGAGTTGATGAAATCCATGTAAGACCAGCGACACAAGCGCCTATAAAAGCTACAAAAATAGTTCCTGCTACGAACTGAGAACTTAACATTTCCACCTTTTTCTAGCCTGACGCAACCGACTGTTAGGGTTTTTAGCTGCCTTTGGAAACTTCTTCATCTGCCCAGCAGACCTAGCGCAAAATGATTTGCGTCTTTTGGCAGCTGTGCTTCCTTTTTTAACCTTGCCAGTAACTGCTGTTTTAAGCTTGCTACCAGGATTAGCTTTTCTATAAGCTTTTACGCCTTTTTCTGTCATTCCCGCGCCTTTTTTGGTAGCGCGAAAATTACCAGATTTCACCGAGTTTTTAATCGGTGTTTCTTTTTTTCTAGGCATAGAAAAAATTCATCATATCAATCGTACCAACTGTGTATTTAATAGATAAACCGCTTTGAAACAAAATCCCTTCATCTGGGATAGTATTATCTAGCGTTGTATTATCTGTGCCAATGGTTCTTGCCTTAAATAATACAGTCCCATCCTCTGGTGTTCCATCAACAAACTCAATAACACCTGCTGTTCCGCCAGATACTATTGAATATCCTTTAAGTCTAACTGGCCCACCAAAAACAGCTTGAGCCGCAGTAGCAAGAGATCCTACAATTATGTTCCCTGCAAACTGTGCAGAACTTGTAACTGAAGTAACTGTTTTAAAATATTTAGCTCCATCTACGTTTTCAGCAGAACCAGTAGAAGTAATTACTTCTGTTATCACGTTGTCAAAAACATCTGTACCGACAATAGTATTACTTTTGCCGTTGTCACTTGTTCCTGCCGTTGTCACTGATAAGACTCTGGCTCCGCCAGAAGCAAATGCAGTATTTGCTAAAGTTGCAGCAGTATTTGGTCTAGCGGCAGTGACAATAAAATCATCATCCGCTACTACTTCATCGCTGATAAACTGGACTTTTACGTCTGAACGACCCATTTTAATCTCCTTAAAAAGAGAGGGTTTTACCCCTCTCTAAAAAAATTAACCGTTATTGAAATCAAATGCTGCGCCGTGAATCTTTATAACCAGCTTACCCGCAGTATAGGCAGCATCAGTTGCATCACCACACGTTAGATACAAAAACTTCTTAGTAAGTGCCGCTAGTGTCGCTCCACCGTCTGCTTCAACATAAAACCCAAGTGTTAAATCTCCGTTGTTAAGGAGAACAGTCCCACTTGTGACAGCCGCATTTTCTGCGTCCGTTCCAGTTGCAGAACAAACAAGATTAATATCTGGATCTCCACCTGTTGGAACTTCTAAACAAGCGAACTCAATCAAGTAAGGAATACCATTAACAGCAGTAGTCAACTCAGCAATATAAGCGTTTGCCGTACCGCCATCAGTACCAATAACATCATCCGCGCCACCTGAAGCAAGCCCACCGTGAAGATCAACAAGAATTGTTGTCGTGATGTCTCCACCAATTTTTGTAACAAAGGTGTTGATGGCTGCATCAGCAATACCAGAGCCATGTGCGTTTGGAGTAATGTTGAAGATAGTAGCCGCTGTACCCAAGCTGGCGTTATTTGCACCAGTAGACGTTCCTGCTGCAACAATATTGTTTACACCAGATGTAGCAACTTTTTGAACCTCAAGAACACCGCCGCTTGTCGCAACAATATGGTCAGTAAAAGTTCCAAGCGTAGAGCTTTTTGAAATGGTTTTGAATCCATTTTCGGAGCGTACCGCTCCGTTGAAAGTAGTAGTAGCCATTGAGATCTCCTGTCGTGGCTAGAGTCAGCCCCACATTAGGGCTGTCAGGGAATAAAAAAACTATACATCAAAAAAGAAAGGGCGGCAACTGCCGCCCCTTCCAACAAGAACAATTGTTCTAATTTATGCTGCGCCCGGTGAACCGAACACTGCGCGAGGATCGCTAAAGCCGAAGCTATAACGCTCACGAGCCTTGAACCGCATGTTGCCAGTATCGAAGTCAGCTTCCATACCAGTTGACATTGGAGTTCTTTCAAAGTGCTTAAAGCCGTTAGGCGCATCCGTCTTGATAAAGAAAGCATCTGTATCAGTCAGGAAGTGATTAACAACGTAACCTTCAGGCAACATACCCATATTTCTATGAGCATTTACATCGTTGTCGGCTGTGCCTGGACGAAGTGTTGACTCAAGAAGGCGATCAGCAATGAACTGAAGCTGTGGTGGAACAATTAATTTCATACCGCGAAGTGCGATAATCATGTTCCGCTCATCAACGAATGTTGAGATGTCAATAAGAGCATTCTCAAGTGATGTTTCGTTAAGGTCAGCAGCCACTGTTGGCTCGTTACGAAGAGTACCACCGCCAGCTAATGGGTGGTCAGTAGCACAAAGCTCCTTACCATCACCGCCTGTAACGCTGCTGCTGAATGCATTATTCAGTGTTGCCGCAGCCTTAACTTGCTTTGTGTGCGCCATAGAGCGTGCAAGAGCTTTTGTATAACGTGCGCCAAGGCGGTCATACAAATTATCTTCCATAGCTTCTTCAGTCAACGCAAACGCAAGTGCGATTGTCTCATGTGAGTAACGTGCTGTGTAAGCCTCTGAAGCAGAGTCAAACGCAACGCCAGATCCCTCTGACTTAGTATTTGCATTACCAAAGCCTACGAGCATTACCTCTTCTTCAAATGCACGATCTGAAGACTCGGTGTCGTAAATTTCAGCATGCTCGGCATCGTAACGATCATATTCCATTCCGAATAGAGCGTTAAGGCCGGGCTCTAGCTCTTTCGCTAGTTGAGCTCTTGAAATAGCCATTATTCGGCCTCCTTATGCTAATCCAGCGCCTTTAACGCCGAACATGTGGTTTCCAATTACACACAAAACATTTGTATGTGCTGATCCTACATCATTGTTTTCAGGATCTTCTGAAATATCAATGACTTTTAAAGGCAACGATGTTGCCGTTCCGCCGTCTGTGACTTGCAATTCAGCCCCTGAAAGACCTGTAACGGTGCTTCCAGCAGTTGTGTAAACAATATCAAAGTTACCCAAAAGATCTGCTACAGGGAATGCAATCGCAGCTTGAATTTCAAAGATAACCATAGGGTCATCAATGATAAATGCGATTATGTCAGAAGCAACAGTGCTTGCAGGATAGAAGTTTGAAAAAGTTTTCTTTCCTGTTGTTGGGTCAGTGTACTCACATCCATTAAACACGCCAACAATAGGAACAGTCCCACCATCAGCATGAACTTCAATTCCGCCGCCAGTTACTTGCATAACCATATCGCCTTGGAAAATTGCAGTGCCATAATTGCTGGCAATGCGATAACGGCTTTGCCCACCAGTATAGGGTGTTCCACCTATCCTTTTGACGGGGCGCATGCCAAATGCGGCATCTTGATTCGCCATAATTTAGTCTCCTTGACTAATTGTCCCCTCCCTTCGGGCCACCAAAGGACACGGAAGAGGAACGTTGAGGTTTTTGCTTTGGCATGTTTGGATTGTTTTCACGCATCCAATCACGATCCACAGCTTCCATTTGATTTTGCGTCACTGATTCGTAGTGAGCAGTTCTTTGTTCCACGATTTCTTCTGGTATTCTGGCTAAAACCAGACCACCTACGCCAATCACGCCAGCGTTTTTTCCTTCATCCAAAACAGGGGCATCAAAATCAGGATGGTCTTCTGCTTTTACAAGCTCCCATCCTTCACGCCTCTTTTTGTGAATATTGTTTTTATCATCGTAGCCCATGACAGATTCACGGATCCAACGGTGTTTGTAGCCAATAGGGGCTTCTGGAGCCTCAAGTGTTGAAGGCGGTTTCCAATCGGCAGTTCTCGCTTTTTTTTCACGGGTTTGCGAATCCCGGCTTGCACGATCAGTCATTTCGCTTTCCTCTCAAGTTTCGCTACCTCTTTTGCGTATAGCTCAAGAGGAATTTTCATTTTAGTAGCAAAAGCCACCTGTCCCGGCGTTAGTTCCACCGTCTTTTTCCGTCCACTTTTAGATGACCGTCCATTGGACGCAGGAGCAACAGCTTGGACGTTCTGCCGTTTATCCTGAAATTTGTGCGGCATTTCTTGGCGCATGCGCCTATCTATTTCCGCGTAATACTCGTCTGATGAAGGATCGTAATCTTCAACCCCCACCAGTTGCTCGTGCAAAGCCTGCGCTCCACGAGTCATAAACATATCCCCTTGAGGTCCAAACCAAGGGTTTTTGCTCATCCAAGACTCAAGCTTTGGGTCAAGATCATTTTCTGATCGTTGCTGTCTTTGAGGTGCTTGCTGTTGCTGAATTGGCTCCGCAGCTTGTCGCTCTTGGCGACCCTTTTGAACACGAATGCGTTCTTTTTCAATGGCTAACTGAGAGATAAGATCTTGGGCTTCAGCCATCTTATCCATATCGCCATTGTCATATGCTTCTTTTAGCATTTTTTTAGCGGATGAAGATTGGCTTTCTACACGACCACCATATTCAGCAATGTAGCCTTGGTCCAATTCAGATATGCGTTTTTTTAAGTCTTCATTCTGTTGTTGAACCTGCTGTGCGTATGTATATGCCGCTTCCGACTCTTCAAGAGCTTGTTTACGCTTTGCAGTTAGCTGATTAATGCGTTTTTTAACATTATCGCTATAGTTTTCTAATTCTGAAGATGTGTCTTCCTGTACATTTGTACTGGTTTCTTCTTCAACAGAGGTTTCAACAGGAGTATTGACAGGAGAATCAACATCAATTGATGGATTCTGCTCGTCTTCTACTTCAAAGGTAACAGTTTCCTGTTTCTCGTTATTTTCTACTAATTGGTTTTCAACCATTATAAGCTCCTAAATACACTATACATAAGAAATATCTGCGGGGTCAAGGATTGTGGCTATAACATTATCGTCATTTATAAGCCTAACTTCTAAACCATCCACTTTAAATCTATTTCCAGCATATCTTCCCATTAATACCCATGATTTCTCACCACACCAAGCTCCTGTTGGAAATTTATTTTCATCAGTGTAAGCGTCTGGGCCAACTTTAACAACGTAAGCCGCAACTGTTGCATGATTTTCACGATCACGCACAGCTTCAGGAATAATAATTCCTCCAGCGGTTTTTTGTTTCATATAGTAGGGAATAACAAGAAGCCTGTATCCAACAGGCATAGGGAGCCTGTCAATAGCAGATACATCCATAGCTGATGGATCTTCTGTGTTTTTGTTTTCTTCCGAAGGCTCAAAGCCTTTTGATATTGCTTCTGGGACTGCACTAGATTGTCCTGTAAGCTTACTTGATGCCATCCTCTCAGGGACGAATAGTTTTTTAGCCATCTTCTAGCTCTATGCCTTTCATCGCGGTTTTTATATGTTCCTCACACTGGGTCAGGCCGCGTATCTGCCCCACCATGAACCGATAGTCGGAGTAATCCTCTATCGCACCATCCGCCAACCGCTGCGTATAATCAGCTTTGTCTTGGCGTATGTTCTTTAATAAATATTCCGCAAGTACAATTGCGTCCATTACTTCTTACCAAAAAACTTTGTTGCCGCTCGTGTACCAAAGCTTGCGCTCACGATAACACCAAGCGTGTATCTGTAGTATTCAGGCATTTCCTGCAAAGCAGTAAACCCATCTGTAACAATGCTTCTACCCCACTCACCGCAGAAGGCAAGCACTAATGGGACTGAAAATAAAATTGTAAGCCACTCGTCTTTCCAGCTGCTGGCAGATGCGTCAGCCATTTTGAGATCCCAATCAATCTCCCCCGTGGCCTTCTTTTCCATGATAACAGCTTCAGCCTTGGCTTTAGCAACCTTTGCCCCTGTCTCAGCTTTCTTTGTTTCAACTTTTCCCTCAAGCCATGTGCTGGCGAGGTTTGCAATCGGCCCTATTAATGCTTGTATCATTGTTTTAACTCCAGCATCAGTTTTAATTTAGCTAACTCAATCTCAAGCTGATGAACCCTAGTAACTGTGTTCTGCACCGACTGAGGCGGCTCAAAATCATCTATCCAGTTATCGTTTTCTTCAACTTCTTCCATTGTAAGTTCAAGATTGTGTTCTAAAAAAGATATGCGTTCTGTTAAACCAAAGTAAACCCAAACACTAACGGCTGTGAAAGCAATCATGCTGATAAGGTTCCGTAAAGGAATAGTTATCTCGCTTGCTTCATTTAGCTTGGTGGCTGCTTGTTTCATCATTTCTTCTTTTTAGGTTTTAATACACCTTTAAGTGTCTTGGCCTGTTTAGCGTGCAATTTAGAAGCTTTATTAAGACCTTTAACAACTTTTTTTATTTTTCTTTTATTAACAAGCATTAGCTGTTCCTCATCTATACTATTAGTTTATTTCTTGGTAAAAAAAAGCGTAAACATCGCCAAATATATAAAAATGAGCAATTAGAAGTCCCGTCATTGCTGCAAATAAAGCAGTGTTTTTACCACTATTTAACAAGTTTTTAATTATATTCATAAGATTGCCCTCTCATAATTCATTATTTTTTAGCCATGTAAGCCTGTGCGCCAAAATAAAATCCTACGATAGATGCCTGACTTAAAAACAACATATCGCTTAAACTAGCTAGAAATGACAACCTGCTTTCTGGTATCCACGGTATAAGCGGCAAAAGTGCGAAACCAACCATACTAGAAACAGCAACCCAAGCCATTCGTTTTTGAGCATAAGCCTTCTCCTCACGAAGCTCTAATTCAAGCATGTCTTTAGCGTGAGATATTTCCTCATCAGTCACAGTGCCATCGTTATCTAAGTCAAGTTTTGCAAACCTAGAGTTTTCAGAAAGCTGTTTAGCCATTAGTACGTTTTAAACTTTCTTTTACGCGAGACACTACCTTGACCACGACATACTTCGCCGCCTTTGTTAAATCCAAAATCACGTTGACCAGTTTTTGTGTCATATTTAAAACCCTTTCTTCCTGCGTCCAGCGCCTCTTTCATTATTCTAAGCTGCTCCTTACTAAGGCCGCTTAAAGTTTGCGTTAAAGAGGGCTTGTTCTTTTTCATGATTTTTTCTTTTTAGCCGTTGTTTTTTTCTTAGGAGATTTACCGCCTACCCAAGCTTCATTAAATTCTTTTGTAGAAAGATCGTCAGATTTTAAAGTGCCGTCTTCATTTCTAGCACGAACAGGCTCCTCTTTTTTAATAGGGGCGCTTTCAGCTTTATCAGCAGAAAGAGCGTTCTCTTCCATTAAACGTGTTTGACGTTTTTTTTCTTTTTCTACTGCCATAAATTTTGCACGAACAGAACTTGCAGACATCACATTTTCCTTTGTAAGTTTGCCGCAGCAATATCTCGCTGGGTCTGGATTCTTTCTTCAGCTACGCGAGTTTTTTCGGATGTAGCCTCTTCACTTAGGTCAAGTCTTTGTTGAGCTAACAACACATCGTTTTGCTCTTTTTGTTTTTCAAGCTCTTGTTTAGCTTCAAATTGTTTTTCTCTAGCCTGTATTTCAGCGCCCTTAAGAGCCAGTTCCTGTTGTCTAATTGCAACAAGGGGGTCAGTTTGACTAGAATCAGCAGGGGAAACGGCTTGAGCGTACTGTTCAGTAAGCTCACCAATAAGCTCGGCTGCTCTATTTGCAATCTCTGCTTGCACTTGCTGACCCATTTGGGGGTTTTGTTGAAGCATCATTTGAGCTTCTGGCGCAAGCTGAGACATAACTTCTTGCTGTGCCTGCATTTCAGCCATCATTCCAAGATGCTCTTGTATGTGACCCTGCAAGGTCATAACAATAGTCGCGTTAGCCTGTGCTACAGGAGTTGACAAAATAGCAAGGTGAGCCTCGACATGAGCTTGGTGGTTTTGCTCTGGAAACGCTTGGATTCTTTGACCACGCATGGCTTCCTGATTTTCTTTAGCAGGATTCATGGGCTGTGGTTGTGCTGGAACAGGAAGTAAAGCATCAATGTTAGTTACACCAAGAGCCTCATACATATTTCTGTAAGCTTGGTACAGACCCTGCGGCCCACCATGTATCTCTGGGTTTGACTGAACTAATTGAAGCTCTGTCTGCGCCAAAGCAATGCGCTGAGACATAGAAAAGATGTTTGGGTCTGATACAGGCAGGACATCAATGCGGTCATCAAAATCTTGCTGCTTTATTTCTGGTGGTGCGCCTGGATTAGCATACGGATAAACAGGAGCGGTGTTTCTAGCAAATATATTTGCTAAAATTTTAAACTCTTGTTTTTGTGCGTAGTGAAGGCGTTTATGAATGGCTGACATAACCTTTGTGCCACGCTCCATAATCGCCATAGTAGTCCCTACAGGCGTTTCTCCACCCATTTCACCTATCTTCATGTCTGCCATAGACGCAAAGCGTCTACCAGCCTCTACAAGCCCACCTAAAAGGCTATACAGAGTTTGTGAGGGCTCTTTAAATGGCAGTGGCATAATAGACTGGCGTATATCCATGCCAGCGGAGTCTATATCTCTAAACTCCCCTGGCTGTAAAGGCTCATCTTCATCACGAATACGAGCGCCACGAGCCTTAAACCCAGCAGGTAAGTTTGAAAGAGTTCCAGCATCAATTAGCTGTCGCAGAATACTTGTAGAGGCTTGAGATAAGCCACCAATCATATGAGTTAACCCAAACCCATAAAACCCAAGGCCGGGCAAGAACTTGTAATGCACAAAATATGACTGCCTGCGCATGAATGGGTCCATCTCGTCATAATTTCTACGAATAGACAATATATCGCCATTGGACTCAAGGATTGTCACTATATACGGTATTTTTAATCCAGTAGGCTCTCCTTCTTCATCCATGTCCTCAAAGCCAGGAAGGTCTAAAGAGGTATGAACTTCATGCAAAACTAACTCTTCTGATCCAGAGCCAGAAAGCTGCACGCCTTGCGCATCATCAATTGCTTCTCTTACACCACTAAAATCTTCAGAGCTATATGAGCTGCCCGGAAGTTCTATATCTTTGTAAAATCCTGCAAGTTGCAACTTTAAAACTTCGTTCTTATCCATGCGGATAATATGAGTAATGCGTGGCGCAGTAAGTAAATCAGTCGCCCCATAAGGAACAACAACATCTTCAGCATGTACAAATTTACTAACAGGCCTTTGCATAAGGGGGTCAAAGTAAACTTTTTTAAAGGTTGAACCAACAATAGGTAAATAGAAGAGCATTTGATCCGTTTCAGGGTCGTATTCTTCCATTTCGTAGGTAATCATATAATTCATGTAGTCTTTAACACGTTGAGCTTGAGCAACAAGCTCTGGTGTCTCAGCACCCATAGTTTGAGTGCGAACAGGACCGCCAGATGGCAACATTTCACGATAAGCTTGAGCTTGAAACTGTGTTACAGACTCGGCAAGAAGCGGATGAACAACACCAGTCGCGCCTTCAAATGGCTGACTACGCTCTTCATAGTTCATACCAAGAAGCTCAATGCCTCTCTTATATGAATCTTCCCAGTCCTGACGAGAAGAAAGATCATCATCAATGTCAGAGGATAAATCAGATGCGATTGGTCCTAACTCACTCTCATCAACGTAATCTGCAAGATTCGCATCAAAAGGAACGTTTTCAGCTACCTCTACTTCTTCATCTATCTCGCCAATAATAGCGGAGCCGTCATCCATTTCAAGAATTCTAGGCTGCGCAGGAAACTCTATAATATCAAGTTCTGCTTGACCTTGAGGTATAACCTCTGGCTCACCAATCCCAGATCCTATTCCTTTTTCAATAGCCATTTCTAATCCCTTTTGATTAGTGAGACTGATCTCGGCGCTCTCATGAGAAGGGCATTAATCATGACAGCAAAGCCATAGATCAGCCTCTTTTTTAGTATAACACCAAAATCAAATAACATCACTTTATCTTAACTTTTCTAGGCGCACCCATGTAAGCCTTGCCCATACCACGAACTTCTCCGCCTTCCTTAAAGCCTGAAACCATTTTTTTAACACGTTTCTTATCAGAATCTGAAATGGTTTTTCCGCTTTCTTGCGTAACACCTGAAACCATTTTTTTAACACGCCTTCTATCAGAATCTGAAATGGTTTTCCCAGACTCTCTAGGGATTGAATCTACTTTCTTACGATCAGCGTCTGAAATAGTTTTTCCACCATCTTTAAAACCCTTAACGCCACGACCTTTAAGAATATCCTTTTTTGTAACCTTGCCGTCACCTGTTAAGTCAGGAAATGCAGCGCCGCCTTTTTTCATGCCAATAGCCCGTTTGCTTTTTAGGGATTTCATAGCTCGTTCTTCCTTTATGTCTTTATCTTGTGACGTAGCCAATGCGGTATCAAGGCTCTTGGAACCTCTCCTCATACGAGTCTCTCCACCTTCTTTATCCACGAAGCTCTGACCAGCGCCTAATATGAGGTTTCCTAGTCCTTTTGGAAAAACACGTTTTAATTGTTTTAAAGCCGATCTGTTTTTTTCACCAGCAGTTTTAGATTCCTCAAACTTTTCCAAGGCTGCGGCTTGTCTTTTAGTAAGCTGAGCAAAGCTCTCGTTTTCATTTGGCTTATTCTTTGCGGTTCTAGGCATTTAAAATACTCCTTTAAATCTTTGTGGACGGGCTATTGGACTAAATTTTTTTATCATGACGCTTTTTTTGCGCTTCTTCTTTTGAGGGCTAGGCTTAGGCTTCGATCCTATTCTTAGTGCCATTAGAAAGTGCCTTTGAATTTACCGCCACGCCCTTTAAGCACGGCTCCACCATTTTTGTAGCCAGGCGTAAAAGCTTTGACTGCATCCAGCATAGGATTAGTCTTGCCAGTTACAGCATCAATACGGTCCTGCATTGCCTTCTTTCGACCAGCTTCAATGCGAGCCAATGATGCGGCGGCAGCCGGACTTGCCTCATACGCTGCAATATCAAGCATCGCTTGTTCTAGCGCGCCTAGTTTTTGATTCTTTGGCATTAGAATGTCCCCTTAAAAGTTCCACCACGGTTTTTCATTACTGCACCACCATTTTTGTAGCGTTTGCTAGGCAAAGGCATTTTAGGATAATTTCCCATTTCTAAATCAAACTCATAATCAAGAATATCTAAAATCTTATCATCATCAATATTGTATTGAGGATTCTTGCGCATACGCTCTAACTGACGGCGGCGATTTGAACGAGCTTTTGGTGTATTAAACTTGCTCATCAGTAATACTCCCTGTTACTTCTATATGTCGCCAAATCATCGTCTTCATAATCATTACGGGTGCCAATAAAGCCACCCTGCCTGAACCTTAGTATAGCCTGAGTCATCGAATCCGCCAAGTCATCATGTTCTCCATTAGGAAACGAGGCGCATTCCTCCATGACTTCTTCAGCCCACCTTGTCTCTGGACACCACACCATGCCTGACTCAAATACAGGGGCGCAAGCGTTCATGCGAGAGAACTTATCTGCACCCCTACCCGGTGTAAAACCACTAACAGGTATGCCCATTTTGCGCAAATCTTGTGTTAATGGCGTTCCAGATGCCTTTTGCTCAATCAGCACCATGTCTGGCTCGAACTCTTGGTACAGGCGCATTGCTGCGTCTTTAAGCTCTGGAAACTCCCACCTACCTTTTTCAGCGTCCAGCAATATGATTGCCGCTTCATCACCTTCGTTAGGATAAAACACCCCCCAAGTCGTAATAGCCGAATAATCCGCTCTTTCAGACTTGGTGAAGGCCGTATCATACGATTGGATGATGTAATCAACGCGAGGAGGATCATCATGCTCCCATACATTCCACCACTCCCTTTTAATAATTGCACCCTCTTCAGCAGTTGGGTTCTGAAGATATTGTGCGTTCCACTTAGCTACAGGGATAGAAGCTCTAACGCCTTCTAGCTCTTCCCTGCTCCAAAATTCGGGCCACAACACGTTGTCTGTTTCGGGAAATATCGCAGGAAACTCCACTACTTCCCAATTGTCTGCTCCGCCCTCTGCCTGCTTCGATAGAACTTTGGCTGTCAAATCGCGGATACTCCACCGCGTCATCACAATGATTATTGCTCCGCCCGGCTGTAATCTCTGTCTTGGACCTGATGTGTACCATTCGTAGATATTATCCAACGCGGTAGGGGACAACGCATCCTGCTCAGAAACAGGATCGTCAATAATACATAAGTTCGCACCACGACCAGCCAATGCACCGCCTACACCAACAGCGTAATACTCACCACCCTCATTCGTTGACCAGCGACCACTAGCTTTAGCATCTCTAGCCAATTCCATTGTTGGAAACACATCACGATATATATCGCTGTCTAATAGGTTTTTAACCTTACGACCAAAACCCACAGCAAGTTCAGCCGTGTGCGTTGCCTGAATAATTTTTGTGCTAGGGTTTTTACCCATAACCCACGCAGGAAACAAATAGCTGGCAAACTCAGACTTCGTGTGTCTTGGCGGCATATTTACAATCAAACGCTTTAATTCACCATTGGCAACACGCTCTAGCTTTTCCGCAAAAATCTTGTGATGATTGCCTGCAATAAATGAAGGCCACACATAATTTACAAATTCTAAAAAACTTGTCTGGTGACTTTCACGATTATGTATTTCCTTGTACTTATCTAAATGCTTCCCTAGTGACTCAATCTCTGCGTCAGTAAGAAACTCAGTAGGTATGTCAAGTACACTGTCCATTTAACTACGCTACTGGCTGTAACGCCTTTAAAAAGTTATCTGCTGCTTGATCCAAAGAAGATGTTACAGAGCCACCTTCTTGTAACCGCAGTGGGGCTCGTTGACCTTGCTGGTTTAACATCTGCTGGAAAAACGAAGCGTTAGAAGCTACAGAAGGCGCAAACTGCCCAACAGTATTTATGCCATATCCAACTGGACCTTGCATAGATGGAATGTTTTGTTGACGATTAGATGCAACAACAACAGGTGGAGCAATATATGGACTTGCTGTATTCGTTGACCCTAATGAATTATCAACAGTTTTGGACTCGTCGATAGGCGTACATACACCATTTACAAGACTATAGCCTGTTGGACAAGGATCATTAGGAGCTTTCACACGAGGTATGAAGTCGTTTTCTGGCTCAGGAGGACCGCTTATATCAGTCAACCCAGTATATACACCTCGCTTTAATAGATCCTCTGTAGTTTGCGGTGGACCGCCTATTAAATTCTGAAGACCTCTAGTAAGCGGTCCCAACAAACCTATGCCGCTTCCAACTGAACCAACTATTTCACCATCTTTAATCTCATACCCATAAGGCTTGTCTCCAGCCATTTGAGCAAGATCCATGTAGAAAGGCTGACTTGCTCTTTGTGCCTCCGTCAAACCACCCAGATTTCTAGATACCGTAACACCGTCTGGCCTTGTGAACGTCTTAAGCCTATCTGGAAGATCGTTGGTGTAACCAGAACGATTAGGGTCTGTAAGAACCCGTTGCTCCATATCTGTTTCAGCGTCAACCATGTTGGGTTGCGCCCTTGCCGCAGCAGCATCTTTGTTATACTGGTCTTGAAAAGCGTCCATTATGCCTTTACTACGAGCAGATTCTGCTAACGCTCTTTCCATGTCAGATCTTGTATCAACATCAAAAACCGTGTCAGGAAGCGTGATACTTGGTATACCACCTTGTTGCGCGACTTGTTGCGCCCTCGATACAGCGTCAGATAAAGGATCGGGTGGAGTAACACTTTGTTGAAGAAGGTCTGTTGTGAGTCCCCTATAGTCCAATAAAGAGGAGCCATCAGGCAGGGCAGTTGTATTAATATTTCCTCCAACCGACTCCTCATAATTTGGATTACGGTCATATATGCTGACGGGATTTTCTCGCAGAGAAGGGTTTAACCGAATGTCTCCTTCGTCTATTGTCTTTGTATCACCAAATAACTCGTCATTAAGACCAGGGTTTAAACGAAGATCCCCTTCGTCTATTGTTTTTGTATCACCCAATACATCCATTTTAGCGTCTTCAATTTTGTTCTTAATTGAATCTGGTACAAACGTCATAGGCTGTTGAGCCGTAGGGTAACTAGAAGCAATAACCTGACCAGTCTGAGGATTGACATCTACTTTGCCACCCTTACTAGAAATGTCCTGCGCTAAAAGATCATTTATCTCTAGACCAAGAAGGTTTTGAACTTCTGGTGTAACCCCTTGACCGCTAGTTGAAGCTATTGATCGGTCTGATGATCTAGCTGCGTCATCAATTAAATCAGATACACGCTGCTGAACAGTTCTGGTGTCAAGTGGCAAATCAGGAGAAGCAAATTCATCTATAGCTGGTGGAGTGGGAACCCTAGTAGGCGCAAAGATGTCAATAGGCGCAAAGATGTCATTAGCTGGATCATTAGCGCTAATTAACTGAATGTCGCGAACAGCTTGTGCCTGCTCTTCTGCTCTCTGCTGCTGGTTTATAGCATCCGCTATTCTGTCGTAGCCACCTTGGTCGCCACCCATGAAACCAGAGTCATCACCACCACCACTACCATCATCAGTGCTATCACCACCGCCAAAACCACCGCCTACATCATCAGAGTCAGACCCAAAGCCACCATCAAAAGAGGAATCTGGATCCTCATCGCCATCATCTTCTGCATATGACGGAATACCCATAGGGCCAGCCTCGCCAGATCCACCCAAAGCCTTCAAAATACCAGCTTCATCTGGCGTAATGTAAGACAGCATATGGTCCTGACCACGAATTTCTGTACGGCGCGGCGGAACACCCCCGCCACCCTCAAAGCCCGTAGGAGCAGATGGTGCCATCATAGGAGAGGAATACATAGGATCAAATATATCAACGCCGCCGCCCATAGCTAAACGAACTGGCTGCTGTTGCATGAGAGGCATCATAGGCTGGGGCTGAGGTTGAGGCTGCATCGGCATAATCGCTGAACGCTGCTTCATAAAGTTCTTAAAATTAGCCCTTTGATTTGGCATTGTACGAATGTCTAATGCCTGTGGCTGCGGTTGCGCCGCCTGTGGCGGTGCCATTGGCCCCATGTAGCTTGTCATGTTCTACTCCCATGCGGTAAATACATGGAGCCAATACTACGCCATTAGTCAAACTTTGACAACAGGTACTCAAGTTCAGATTTAGATTGCCTTAAAATCTTGTCTAAAGTGAGGTTTAAAGCGAAAACAGCGTCTGAACCATCCGTAGTAGACAAGGCCTCGCACAGACGATTAATACGGTCCCTATCAAAATCACTTAACGAACCTGATGGTGGCTCCATAACCTCAGAACTACTTCGCTCCATCCAACGAGTGGATAACTCTATAGAACGAGGTATGTCTTGATCACCGCTCTCGTAATAACAATACATACGATGACTTACACCCAAGGCACGAGCCATCGCTGTTTGTGTCATGCCAAGATCCTTGCGCCTGTTCAACAAAGTCTTGTTGTCCCACATACTGTAGGATTCTTTAGCCTTGTACATCACTGACCTCCTCTAGCATACCAGCAGAAATCATGTCAGCAGTCAGATGAGACACACTATCACACCTCATTGGCTTGCCACTCCAGTCACACGCAGCAGACGCAGCTGTTCTTAACCAAGCCCCTGGCTCTCTGTCAGCCATAAAATACAACTTCTTCCACGCATCTAAAAACCCCTCTGGGCTATCAGATTCAAACTCAATCGGCTCTCCGCCGACATTTAACGAATATTTAGTCATTTGCATCTCCTTCATAGCTATCGCTTCCCCAAGATTTATTGCCGTAAATTTGAACTGCTAATTGCATCATTTTGGTAAGCTCTTTAATGGAACAATCAACTGCATCTGCTTGAGATGTACCGTCTGGGGCCAAGCACCATTCTAACTCTCTATCAAGATAATGTTGACACGACTTAACAAAGTCTTTGTATTTAGGAATTTGTTGTAAAAATTCATCCTCATTCCAAAGGTATTCATTGTCATCTTTGTCTGTGGCATCTTTATCCCATCCGTGGTCTTGTGGACTAAATCCATTACCAACACACACAATTTCTTCCCAGAAAAAAGTAATAGACTCTTTTTCTTCTTCTGCGTATTTATGTTCAACGACAACTTCAGCATGGTCAGCTTGATATACTTCGCGCAAGTCAACGCTTTTGCTGTGTTCGTAAATGGCTGGCATACATACCTTTTGGTATTCTGGTGAATAGAATGTGGCAATGCTATCTCTGTCAGCTTGATTTGCTTGCACAGCATCATCCCAACCAAGTAGGTCTGGTTTACCCTTGCTATCAAACTCTGGAAGTACAACATTGCTGTATTCTATATAAACCTCTGTGGATTTATATTTTCTTACGGTATCATTCTTGAAAACGATCCAGTTAGTCATTTACCCCTCCTTGTTATCTTCATTGATAAACTTAATGCAAAGACTGCAAATGGTCAATAAAAATATGTTGTAAAATTTTTTTTTAAAATTTTTTGGTGGTTGTTTGCGGTGAACTTGGCGTAAGTGCCTCCTCCGATAAACACAAAAAAAGGGGGGGACCATATCCCCCCCTTATCCCGATTTTTTGATCTTACAATGTTTTAGGGTACCTGCGGTTTGATCTCTAAACAGACCCTAGCTTAGGGTCTGTCGTCTAGCGTTAAAGTACTCAAAGAGATCGTCTGTCATACCAGCCCAAATGCTTGTCATGCCTATTCTGTTTTCTGGTAAGGTAGCAACATTCCCTGCTATTATCGTTTCCATAGAACGCAACACTTCATACCCATTTAGATCGTGCTGTCCAGCACTTGAACCATAGCTAGATCCATAGGCTTGTTGTGTATGACAAATTAAACCGTTTTGGCCTACGTCTTCACGATTACGGATCTCTGAAACACGAGCGCGAATTGTATCGGCTGACCATCCTGTAGCATTCATTAAATCGCGGGTTGTCGCGCCACCATCTACACGCATTGCAGAATATAGAACGCTAATACGAGAACCATTTCTGAAAGGGCTAACTGGTGTCTCTATGA
>Ga0209634_1000664_pt1 | contig 26475 bp, 33 predicted proteins | sample LinPmetageLP40_FD_184043 | JGI IMG/M metagenome (GOLD analysis project Ga0209634, IMG submission 184043) | Marine viral communities from the Pacific Ocean - LP-40 (SPAdes) (version 2) | ecosystem: Environmental > Aquatic > Marine > Oceanic | place: Pacific Ocean | collected 2010-08-26 | reverse complement strand
GGAGTTAAAGCAACTATTGACGGGGTTGAGTCATGGGTTCCTATGGATGAAGCCAACACAGACTTTGCAGAAATCCAAAAGCAACTTGCGGCTGGCGAACTAACCATTGCAGATGCTGACTGATGGACTTAGTACACATCATAGATACCCTAATCGGTATAGTAGTCATGGGTGGTGCTTGGTATCTTAGTGGTATGACTAGAGAGATGAAGCGCATGGACATACTAATGAATAGAACACGTGAAGAGTATGTCACACGTCAGGAAGTACGTGAGGACATGAGCCGTGTTATGGAAGCACTGCACCGGGTTGAAGACAAACTAGACCGTGTATTAAGTAAGGATTAAGATATGGCAACTCCAAATGTAGGAACTGGACCAAATCCAAGACCAGTTGATGAGTATATGGGTGAGCAAGCTGTTAATCCGCTTATGCCACAGCAAGGTCTATACAACCCACAAGCACAAACTGTTGGTGCAAATGAGATTGTAACCCCTACCTCTGGCCAAGTAACAGGCACAGTCCCAACCCCAACAACTCTTGCAAATATCACACAGGCAGCAGGAGCTATACCACCTGCATATACACAACAATATACAGCCTCTACAACCACAGGTAACACACCAACTGTAGCGGGTACACAGGGCGCCGTATCAGCACCAGCACAAGTACAGGCTGCACAAGGCACCCTTTCTCAGCAAGCGCAAGCCGCACAGGGAACAGTTGCAGGAACAGTAAATCCCCTGACTGGGCGTACGGTTAGTGCCCCAGAACAGGCACAGGCAGCCTCTGCTAATACTGCATTCCTAACCCCATACCAAGCACAGCAATCAGGTTTCATAAGCACCGCGCAAGGCGCGACTATGCCTGTAACAGCCAACATGACTGTAGAAGGACAACTAGCCCGTCTATCTACACAGTTTGCTGGTGGACAAGTACCCTCTTGGGCCGCAGGTGCTATTCGTAATGCGGATGCTGTTATGGCATCTCGTGGACTTTCTGCATCATCTATGGCAGGTGCGGCAATTACGCAAGCCGCCATGGAAGCGGCCCTACCTATTGCTACCCAAGATTCACAGACATACTTTAAAACTGCAATGCAGATTATGTCTAATGAGCAACAAGCAATGCTCGCTAATACACAAAATAATATGAATGTTGACTTAGCTAATACGTCAAATGCCCAACAAATGGCTTTGGCTAAAATGCAAGTTAATGCGTCTTTGGCAGGACAAGAACTCAGCAACCAACAACAGGCTAACATCCTCAACGCTGAAAAATATGCCGAAGCAGCAAATATGACGTTTACACAAGAACAACAGCGCGTATTTGCTAACTCTAAGATGATGGAAACCATGAATCTTAGTAATCTGTCTAACACACAAGCCTCAGCCTTAGCGAATGCGGCTACGATGTCACAGATGGATATGTCTAACCTAACTGCAAGACAACAAGCCGCAGTGCAAAACGCACAAAGCTTTATGCAAATGGATATGGCTAATATGTCGAATGCACAGCAGGCGGCAGTGATAAATCAACAGGCACAACAACAAGCAATGCTGTCTGACCAAGCCGCCAATAATGCGGCAGCACAATTTAATGCCACATCCCAAAATCAAGTTGACCAGTTTTTTGCTAATCTCACGCAGGATATTAATAAGTATAATGCTACAGCCTCTAACGCTTCTAATCAGTTTAATTCTGGTCAAGCTAACGCTATGCAACAATTTGCCGCAACAATGGCTAATCAAAGAGAGCAATTTAATTCAAGTAATGCTTTAGCTATTGAGCAAAGTAATGTACAATGGCGTCGTGAGGTTAATACAGCAAATACAGCTACGCAGAATGCTGCTAATCAGGCAAATGCGGCTAATTACCTAGCAATCTCAAATCAAGCTATGAATAATATATGGCAACAGTTTCGTGATGAGGCTGATTATGCGTATTCATCAGCAGAAAATGCAGAGGACAGAGGCTTTAATATGGCTATGGCAGTCCTAGAAGCTGATGTAAATAGAGAAAATCAAGATAAATATCTAGACCAAAGCACAGCATCATCTATTGGTAGCTTCCTAACTACAGTTGGAGCATCATATGTTGGGGCACGATATGGTGAGCAATAGGAGTAACTGATGAGTTTTTTACAGGCTTTTGCTACTAACTTAGCATTGAATTTAGTTGGTGGTAGTGGAAAAAGTGGTGCTAGAGGGCAAGCTGCCCCAGTACAGCAGGTACAAAAGCTAAACCTAGGTGGTTACAAACGCCAAGTGGGTAGGCGTGGTTCACAGGCCAGTAAATCCCGTGCAGCTCCCGTTACTATGGCAGCAACTGCTGGTGCTGATTCTATTTATAAAACTGTAATAGCCAGAATGTTGCGAGAATCTAAAGATAACATTAAAAAAGCTAAAGCTTTAAAGGCGTAAATATGATTGAAATACCCGAAAACCTGACTATGCCTTCTGGAACGGAACGTTCTCGTTTTGACGTGGCTATCCCAGGGCAATCATTGACTAAAGAACCCAAGGCTTATCCATGGGAAAGCCCTGCTATGTTCACGACTAATGATGAAGTTATGGAACATTACCTTACCAAGTTCGAGAATGATGATACTTTGTTTGGGCTATTTGCCATGCTGGAGTCTGGTATTCCTGTAACAACTATTGTTACATCAATGATTATGCATGGTTTTTCAGAGGGTATGTACACACCAGACCTAGGTATTCTAGTCGGTGAAGAGCTGGGTATGCTTATTATGGCCGTGGCTGAAGAAGCAGAAATTGATTACAAAGTTGGTGAAAAGACTGGTGTTAGCGATTCTATTAAAAATGCAGTTAGATTAAAAGAATCAATTAAAGCGCGTGATGACGCATTCATGCCAGCAGTCGAAGAAAAGATTGAAGAAATTAAAGCTGAACGCTCCGGTGGTCTTATGGCTCCTCCGGAGGTTAAAGAAGAAGTTGTGGAGGAAATTGTATAATGGCATTTTTAGGTGGAATAATGCGCGGCACATCAGGTGCTTTTCTACGTGGCAGCTTAGATACTGCTACTGATATTATACAATCTAATGCTGCTCGTGATGAGGAAGGCATTCAAGACCGTGTTAAAGGCTTCGGTGCTAAGAAAAAAGTCTATGATGATGGCATTAATGCATTTAAAGATGAAACTCAAAAGATTGATTCTATTGCACAATTATTAGCTGTACAAGATGACGAAATGCTACAAGGTGCTAGTGAAGATGAATTAAAAGGCATAGCACGTGGGCTTATGCAGTATGACTCAAAAAATCCTTTAGATTTCTTTCTAAAGAACCGTGATAAATTTACAGTTAAGCCTATAAAAACCACAACAGAAACTCCTGCACAGTCACCTGATATGGCGCAGACTGATGCTGTGTTAGCAACGACAGAAGAGCCAGCAGAAGCACCTTCTGGTTTTGCCGCTACTATGGGTAGGTTATTTGGGGGTGCTGGTGAAGAAGAGCTAGAGCAACGTACTGCAAGAAAGCTCGGCATATCTGTTGAACAATATCGTACAATTCTTGCTAATAACACGCCAACACGTTCTGAGCCAACAGTGGCCTTAGCCCTAGATGCACCAGATAAACACAAAAAACTAATTGAGGGTAGACAGAAAACTGTAAGTGGAATTATTACCAAACCTGAATTTTTACGTATGGAGAACGTTGAACTCCCTAATGGAAAAAAGGTAAGTGGGCAAGCTATAACTGCCGCCATAATAAAAGGTTATGAAGATTACGAGTTAGGGCGTGGGGGTGCAGAAGAATTAATGCAGCTGCAACGTTTTGCTTTAACGTTGGCTATGCCTAAAGATGTAAAAGGATTATTCAAAGACTTGCATGGGCCGTCCATTACTACAATTGATAAAAATGTAGGCAACACACTAATACCTCAAGAGCAAAGAGACCGATTACAAATAATTTCACAAGAACTTGATAAACATATGATTGAAGCACAAACCACTGAAAGCTACTCCACCGAAAATGCTGGTAAAAATATGCAAGCTGTATCGGCGTTAGTAATTGAAGGTATGAATATTGTTGGTGCATCAGCTAAAACTGACGGCAAAGGTGATTACGTAACGAATTTGCGTAAACGTTTAGATGATAACCTAGCTGCTATACGCACTAATCCAGATAGATATGATGCCGCTACACGTACCCTATTACCGCAATTACATGCGCAGATAACTGCAGCCGTTAATGAAAAGAAACCAGGAATATTAGAAGCTGTAGAAACAGCGTTGGCTGAAGTTAGGGTACTTATACCGGAAACTACTAGCGTAGGTAGTAAAGAACAAGAAGCACAAAATTTAGCGGATTATATGATTGAAAACGGTGGCTTTAAGGGTACTAAAGAAGAAGCACTAAGAAAGGCTAGATTTCATTTAAGTTCTGGCGTTATTCTGATTCAGAATATGCCCTATAAACAGGAATTTGTAGATGGTGAACTTAAGTTCATTGAAGTACCCATGGGGGAACTTACAACAACTGAAGTACAGGAAACACCAGATGGTGCAACTATACAACAACAATCTTTTGTAACTGTAGCACCCTATAAAGTTCGTAGTGAAAATGGAAAAACTATAAAAGCTAACGTTAATGCTATTATGGATTTAGGGGAAACAGAGGTTATGTTATCACAATTCCCTAATGCTTTTAACTACGTTGGAACATTTGTAAAGAAAAGCGGAAATGTAATAGAGGCTTTAGGTGATGCGACTGGCTTTAATATTGACACAGGGGTTGCAGATTACGTTACTATGCAGCAACGTGTAATACCTTTAATTTCATCTGCAAAAGACCGTTTGTTCCAAGACCCACGACTTTCGGATAGGGATTTAAAAATTGTCTTAGACTATGTAGGCTTAATTAGAGCAGAGGGAGAATTTGGTCTTAGTAAAAAGAGCTCACTTGCGGCATTATATCAACTTAGAAAAGCAATTGTTGCAGACCAGATGCTAAGAATGGCAGAAAATAATCGTAACTTTAAAACTGATGTACTTGCTTCTGATGGAGATGTAATATTACATGACAAAGATGGTAAATTAAAAACTAATACCACTGCAGGTGTTATAGCTAAACAGATGGCTGCTTCACTTAAATTTACCATTTTAAATAAAAAGGACTACATGAAAATATACAATAAAGCAAAAGAAAGTCAAAACCGTATTAAAAACGGTACCGTACAATCTGGTGACACAGCTGCTGTAGCCCAATTTAAGGAATATCAACGCAAAATGGATACAATTCAAGATACAATTCAGTATGGTACACAACGAGCTCAAGCATATATTGCATCTGGTTACGATACAAAAACGTTTAGAAGCGCAAACAAGGACAAGTCTGGACTTGCAACAAGAACTGACATGAACGTTACTGATGCTCAGGTTCAAACAGAACTGGCATCCTATCAAACAATATGGGACAACATGCCTGGGTACGAAAGCTCAGTGCCTGACTCTGGGAATAATTACTGATGACACAAACTAATATGTATGGAGTACCGAGGCTAGACTTGGATGAGCCAGACTCAACACCTACAAAAACTGGTTTTTTTGGTGACCCATTAGTTGAAAGACCAGAGGGCTACTATGATGAACAGGCACAAGATTTGCCACCTGCATTTCCAAAAATTAGTACTCCACGGGAATTATTAGCTCCTATAGATGACAGATTTATCGTCACGGAACCAAAGAGTGTCCCTGTTACACAGCAATCACCGACCAGCTTACTACAGCGTAGCTCTTCAACAGCATCTGTTGTAGAAGATGTGCCCGTTGATATCAGCGAAACATTGTCTACAGATGTAGATATGTTACAACCGAGGATTGATAGGGTAACTCCTAAAATTCAAAATTCATTTGATAATGCAACTTTTGACCCGAGAAGCACAGAAAATTCTGATATTCTTGAAGGCAAAGGTGCGGGTGCTTTTGGTTTTACAGAATCAAGAGATGAAGTATTAAACCTGTATGAAGGCATACATGGAAAAGGGAAAGTGCGTGTATTTGAGGATAAAGATGCTGGAATATTTGAACCCTCTTTTTATATATCTTTGCAAAAAGATGACGAAACCTTTACGCCCTTCTCAAGCCCACTACAAGATACTTATGATGTAACTAAAGCTATTGCAGGTAATTTAGCTTTTGAGATACCTGCAGGTTCTGCGGCAGCGGCCACAGCGTGGGGAGTAGCGGGCACTACTGCTACTACTGTAGGACTTTTTGGCCCTCCTGGTGCAGTGCTAGCACCTTTTGCTGGTGCAATTGCTTTTACATATACGCTATATGCCATGGAGGGTAGCGGAGAAAAATTCAAACAAGAAGTACTTAAAGATGAAATGGGACTAAATGACTCTGAAGCAGATGAGGCGGAGTCCCTTGTTAAAAGAACATACGACGCTTACAATAAAGGCATCAATCCCACAGAGGATTTTACATCTAAAGAACGAATGGCAGGTGGAGCTGGTCTACTTTTAGGTATTCCAGGTGCGCTAATGGATAAATTTCGTATGGCCACTGGACGACTTCGTCGTAAATACTTAGGTCAGGCTGAGAAAGGAATGTCAATTCCAGGGACTTACCAAAGTGCGGTAGTGGCACAAGAGTTTGCCCAAAAAGAAGGATTAGCTGGCTTTACCCTTGCTCAAGTTAAAGATAATAGAATTATAGAGCGTCTAGATTCCCTAGCACAACAGACAAGTACAATTATTCCAGCTAGAATCAGAGAACAGATGGAAGGTGCTGTTGCGTATTTGCGTAAGCACAGTGATGATGTGGGTGAAGGAAACTTTACACAATTTCAAGATAATGTTGATGCATTTACTGACTACTATGCATCTATAAAAGAAAGAATTGGTACGCCGGATTACGAAGCCGCAGGTACAACTATTAAGGAAATAGACCAAATCTTTCGTAGGATTAGGTATATTAAAGCACAAGGATTGTATAATAACGTATTCGATGCCATAGGAGATAGGTCATATAATTTGGCAGGTATTGATGATGTAGTTCGTCGTACAACTCGTGCAGTAATTCCAGAAAAAACTGATGGTGTCGTGGACTTTACTCAAATAGGGTATGGAAAAGGTGAGGCAAATGTTTTTGAAACAATAGAACTGTTAAAAACAATTGGTACAAGTAAAAATGGAGAACTAACATCTGGAAGGGGGCTTCGTGAAGCAGTTAAGAAGTTTAATCAGTCAAACCCAGGATATGAAATAGATTTAAAGAGTCCTGATTATACTGTAGATTCACCTGCCAAAATGTTACAGATGTTTGCCACACGTTTCGGTGAAATGAATAGAGATTTATCAGCTATAGCAGAACCCACTGCTGCACAAAAAAATGCCGCAAAAGCAGCAATAGGTATGCGTAAAGCTCTTATTGATTTAATTGGCAATCCTAATAATGCTGATGATGCTTTAAAATCACAAATTAAAGGTGATTTAAAGATTGCAAATGATTTTTATTTAGAAACGGCTAAAATCGTGGATGGAGCAGAGGTAAAAGTAAAGTCCACTTTTGTGCCAAAACCTGACCCAGCTAGTTTTGCAAAGGAAATTTTAGAAAAAGGTAGGGGAGATTCTAAAGAACAACTTTTGGAGGCGTTAAATAGACAGCGCGAGTACATAAAAGATAATTTACCTACGACAAATCCTGCTGAATTGGATTTGCTACGGCAGGAGTTTGACCAAAGAATCCAAATTGAATTAGCTAATACAATAGGTGGTGGGGCAGCTGAAGGCCAAAGTCAGACTGCTTTAAAGGACTTTCTTGGTAACTTTAGTGAAATAGAACGTACAAGATTGGGTTATCCTCCAGAGCGTATCTTAGAAGTGCAGCAGCAAGCCGATATGTTAGCTGAGATGGCATCAGATAACTGGGCTACTTTAGCAATGAAAAATGCAGCCCCCTCAACTCCTTTAATGAGTGTTATCAAAAATGCTTTTGCAGATGCTGACACAAATACAGCATTGAATAAATTAATAGCAGTAGCACAAAAAGATACGGCGGGTACTGGCATGGAAAATTTACGCCGTGGTTTATTTGATTACATCGTATCTACAGAAAGTGGTGTATTAAAAGAAATTACTGAGAATGCTCCGACAAAACGAGCGGGAACTCCGGGTAATCCTAACTTTGAAATTGATGCTGTGAAATTAGCAGAAATACTAACAGACATGAGACAGAGTGCTCCTGAGTTAGCTAGGATATTTACACCACGGGATATAGAAGTACTTGATGGCCTAAGTGCATATGTGAATACAATAAGCAGAGGGTCAGCAGATGCAGGTGCTGCATTATCAGGTGCACAAATTATTGGTGAACTATTTACTGTAGATGGTACTAAGTTTCTTAGTGGTCTAGCTAGACTAGGAATGCAAAAGAAAATTTCTAATTTGTTTACAAACGACTTTTTTGTAAATCAGTCTATTGGACTGGGCCAAGATATTACGGCAGGAAATTTTAAGGATACTATTAAAACTTACTTTTTTGGTAAGGGTGCACTGGGCACAATAATAGGTCGTATGGCATATGACCCACCCACAGAAGATGAACAGATGGAAAAACTATTTGATGCCGAAAGCACAGAAATAGCACCTGTTCGGGGTATGTACACTAACTAATTTCTACAACATCCATATTATCAGTGCGCTGTGCCATTTTACTAGCGGCATAGCGCATTTTTTGTGCCGCCTCTTTGATAAAGTCGCGGCTATCGCTACTGATTTTGTAGTCATTGCTGGCTAGCACAGGCACAGCATGTTGGTCAATCATATCGTCAGACAGCTCATCCCACGTGTACTCACTGAATGAAGTCTCAGCTTCTTCGCCTGATATGGTTACACCGATGCCTTGCTTGGTGATGCTCAGGTGTACGTCTAGCTCACTGTGTATTGATAGCGTCTTCATTGATGCCATTTTCGTTTTCCTTAAATGCTTTAATTACGTCAGATGAAAATAGCTTTTGTATATTCAGAAGATACATCTGAGAGGCGTAGTTGTCGCCACCCTTAACTGTTTTCTTGTAGTCAAGGTTAGCTATGATTCTTTTCAGTGACTCAGTGCTAAACACAAGTGTAGCAAAAGTATCATCACCGATGCACAAATTGTGGAACCAGTAGTCAGCTTCTGTGGCAGCGATGCCACTTGGCTTTCCGTACGATTGGTACTCAATGGCAATATTGCCGGTACGTGCCCACATATCCCTTTCTGATTTTACCTCAATCTTTTTATTCTGAAGCATGTCAGCGATACGCTGTTCACGAACTTTGCCGTATTGCAAATCCAAGTCAAATTTTTTACGGTCTTTCTTTACTGGTTCTAGTTCTTGCATTTATTCTGAAACCTTTTCTGGTTCTGTCTCTTTTACAGATTGAATAAGCTGTGAAGAAAATGCTTCATGCGCTATTTTAATCTGTTCCAACTCAAACCTAGCTTTAAGAATTTTAGCATTCAGACTACGGATTTGATTGACCATGTACTGTTGTGCATCTTCCAGCTCAACGTATGGATACTCGACACCATTGATGGTGATTATATCTTCATTATCTGACACAAGGCACTCCTAGAATAATTCTAATTGGTCGCTTACTAGGTTATCTAGTAATGGCGGCTTGTAGTTTGGCCCCTTCATGACTTTGCCTTCGTCATTCTTGATAGCCTTACCGTCAACCATCTTGCTCATATTTGATGCGTGTACCCTATCAAAAGCTCTAGATATTGGCAAGCCAAAAGTTACAGCAAAGCCAGAAGCCACATACATAACGTCGCTCAGTTCCTTTAATAGCTTCACACGTATCTCATGTGAAACCTCTGCGGTTTCCCCCAGCTCTTTAACTGCAACCACCACTTCATCACGTAGCTCCTTTACTTCTTCATCAATAAAGGACATACGTAACATCAGTTCTTTGCTAGACATTGGTATATCAATAGGCTGTTCCATGGCTTGTTGAAAGTGGCGGACTTGGTTTTCTCTTGCATTCATCGTGCTTGCACCCTTTTTAAGTTTTGGAAATAGCTGAGATTATACCCACGTTGCCATTCCTTCCCTCTAAAGGAATCCATTGAATATGGATTGGCAGCACTGTGGTAGTATTTACCACATTTTTCTACTGCACTAAAAGACTTACGCCCCTCATGATAAAACCTATCCACCGCTTTGTTATTAGACATTATATCCTCACCCTGCTGAAATATCTACAATTTCACACACACCTGCGGTACACGCTAACTCACGTCCACCTGATGTAGTATCTTCTTTTTCAAAGTCCTGTAGCTTAGACCAGTTTACCTTTTTCGGCATCCTAGTCAAGAACTCTTTGTATTGTACTTCATCAATATCTTGGTATGGAGCTTGCTGATACGTGTGCTCACTAAATGGTAGGAAGCTAATACCGCTAACTTCATCAAAGTGTTCGTAGACCCACGCACCAACGTCCATCCATTCCGATTCCTTAACCGAAATTGTTACCGATGGTTTGTGTTCGCACCAGTGACGCTGATAAGTTAGCCACAGCTTGAGCTGTTCAATAGCAGTCATGGCAGTTCGTGTTACTGCACCTTGTGGTGACTTCATTGGAAAGCTAAACACTGTAGTGCTGTCGGGCTTCATTACATCAGGCTCTGCTGGGATACCCTCAGAGACTAGAAACTGTGTGAGTGGGTCTTTATTGTCACCGCGTACAGTACGAATGTAATAAGGATTATGACGTGCATGAATACCGCTGGCAGCATCTGTGAGCTGTGATACAGTGCCGCTAGGCTTTACGCATGTTACCGCAGTAGACTGGGGAATCTGAAGCTTAGTAGAAAGCTCCTTGTTAGTCTGTACAGAAATATCACGCAACATTTCAAGCAGTGCTTCTAGCTTTTTGCCTGATGTAGCAGTTGCCGTGCTATCCATGATACCGGTCAGTGACACGCCTAGCAGTCTTTCTTCCTCAGTATTCTTCTTCCATACGTGGCGAAGATACTTAAAGTTAGTCAGTGTAGATTGGAATGTACCAAGGATGGTAGCAAGCCGCACCTTGTTCTTCAGCACTTCAACCGTATCGTTTTCACGTACAACTACCTCTGACAAATTACAGAACTGGTATGGGCGTAAGATTATCTCACTGCACGGATTACAGCCGAAGTCATGGTCAGTTTCCCTGCGTCCATTTTTGGCAGCTTGCTTGATAGCTGACTGCCTATTGAAGATACCACGCTCACCTGACTTACTGTCGTACAATGACAGCCACTCACGCATGAATGTGCCCATCTCAGGCTTAGTCTTGTAGGCTACAGAGTTATTAGCTAACGCACGTTGTCCCTCATTCTCCCACCACTGACCGGACTTGGCATGTGCCATCTGGTCATCATTGAGATTAGATAATGAAATCAATGCACTGCGGCGTACACCGCCTACGACTACCACTTCACCAATCTTACACATGATGTCGTGACACTCAATTGGGTATAGCCGGCGCCCTGCTGCACCCTTAAACTTCTGTACAACGAACTCAAACAACTCAACCAATGGCTGTGGGCCTGATGCCCTGCCACCAAATGTCTTGAGCCTAGCGCCAGCCGGTCGCACATCAGACATATCCCACTTAGGGACTTGCCCTGTATACAGCATAGCAATAAGTTCTTTGAGGGACTTCGCCCACCCAGGTCGGCTGTCGCCAACTTTAATTACAGTGTCTGTGTTGTGGAATTCTTCCGCTACCATGGGTAGCTTTTCGATACAGTGCCGTTCAACTGAGAAGCCTACCCCTGTACCGCACATAAGAATATACATGGTCTCATCAAACGCACGTGGGCTATCCACAGGTACGTACGAGCAGTTATATCCACCTACGTGGCAGCGGTCTAGTGCTGGCCCTGCAGTCATCAAGGCTCGCATGCTGGGCATGATTGACTGACTTAGTACAGCTTCTTCCAGTTCTTTCTTCAGTGCAGACTGAAGCTTATAACCGTGTTTATTATACAAATGGTCAGCCATATAATCAAAATATCTGGATACAGTCTCACTCCAAGTCTCCCGACGCTGTTCGTCTTCCTTCCATCTCGCGTAACGAGATAGGGCAATAAAATTCTGATAATCTGTTGGTAATTGGTTATTCATTTGTCATCCTCACGCTAATTTTAGCAGGTTTGATACCTTCAACATCAAACAATAAATCTTCTATATATTCTTTTACAGTATCAGAAATTTCATCAACGTCAGCGTTAAATTCATCTAAATCAATAGAAGCAGATATTGTAATGTTAGCTCTTATCTTCCTGCTCATTTTCTAGTTCCAAAATTAAACGGTCTAAGTAAAACCGAGCTTTCCGCAAGTCCTCTATAGACTTGCCTTTGTAGCGTTCACGCCACGTGTATTTGAGAGTATTACCTTTGCAATACCCTCTAAATTCTTCTGTAGTCAAAGCAGATTTGATGGCCTCAATACACTCAATCCCATTCTTTTTATAATGAGGTGGGTTATTAACCATGTCTACTTCTTTAAGTCTACGTTTCATATAAGCCTCGTGCTTTTCCATGTTAATCGCAGGAATCCATGCGGGACATGTACGCAACGTATTTATCATCTTCTTGAGAGGTTTTGACAACTCTTGTATCATAGCCCAGTGATGGGTACATGCTGTAATAGCTATCTATATTTTCTTGTAGTTCTGAAGAACTGTCTGCTTCTAGCCTACGTCTAATATCTTTTGGCATTTTCTACAACCTTTATTGATTCAGCAATTTGTTGTGCAATTTGAGGAACTATGGCGTTGCCTAGTCCTTTAAGTCTGTCCACCCTTTTGGGTATCCCATTAGCCACTCTACCCACATCGGGTTCAGTTGTCCACCAGTTTTGGTTTGATTGTCGGTGTGCTGCACTGCTACATCCAGCGTGTCCATCGACACTTTGCCGTTCCGTATCCTGCCACCCTGATAGCCGCCCTTGTAATCTCTGGTGGTTGGTGTCGGCCACATGCGTACTTGGTCTGCTAGATTCGCCCCGAACTTCAAGTTTGGGTTCGTCTTGCTTATCCTGCGACCTTTCTCGTCCAGCTGCCTCGGTCCGCCCGTCACGTCCGTTGTCCTCGGCGTAGCCCACAATCCAGACTCTGTCCCTTCTGTGGGGAGCGCCGACGGAGCTAGCTGGAACAACAAACGTCCTTGTGGCGTAGCCTTTGGTTTCCAAGTCAAGGAGCACTTGGTCGAGCCCCAAGCTGATGTGACCATAAACGTTTTCGAGAACAACCCAAGAGGGTCTTTTGGATGTAATAATTTTAAGGATGTACGGCCAGATGTGACGGTCATCTTGCGCTCCTTCGCGGCGACCCGCTTGGGAGAAAGGTTGGCAGGGGTATCCTGCTGTGAGGATGTCGCAATCGGGAACAAGGTTGTCTGGGTCATTAGCTAATTCCTTTACATCAGATTTAATGGGGACGTTATTCCAGTGTTGTTTAAGTATATTTCTACACCACGGTTCTATATCACAGAACATAACTGGGGTTGAAAGATTAGCTTGCTCAAATCCTAGAGCAAAGCCGCCGATACCACTACACAAATCTACGTGTCTCACTACACGACTCCTACATGCTGTTATAGTTTGTTTTCACTTTCCTTTTGTATAACACGCAACAAGTCCATACGGTCTTGATGCACAGCCATTTTATCCAGCTCACCTTGGATAGCTTCAAGTATGTCTGAATGCTCTCCGATGCCCACTGGATTCTCTAGGTATACCATAATATTCGTCTTATGCAAAGCAATACTGCCTTGTGCATGTGACGATAACGCTTTAATTATATTGGCCATCTAATGCTCCGTTAGGGTGACATTTTTGTCATCAGTGAGGCTTTCTTCACCAAATTCCAACACAGTTTCTGTGTCTATTGTAGCTTGGAATGCCATACCTCTGGTTAACAAAGTGTAAAATATTAAATCTTCTTCATCCATATTTGTTAATGGATGATGATATATTTCAATTCCAAATCCAGCGTCATCACCCTCTTCGTGGCGTATCACAACGGCAGAATCACCTGGACTCAAGTCTACTGGGTTTTTTTCTGACATACTGCTACCTTTATAAAATGCTCTGCATCTACAACAGCAAGAGGCTTTTTATGATTCATTTTTACAATCAGCAAAGGTTCTCCACCGGAGTCATGGCTAATTGCCTGTTCGTAATAATTATAGAGCGTGGTCATACGCTCTGTATTCTTACACTCTATGTCATAAGGGAACTGTACGTAAGCGGCAGTTGACATCTGTACATCAACACCATTGACCCCCATTGGGGTAGACCGGACATCCAGAGAAGTTACTTTCTTTAGAATACCTAGCAACTGCTCTGCCACCCAGTTCTGCAACTTACGACCCTTTGCTTTCGCTGACCTCACCGACATCCGTTTTTTCGGCACGGACTTCGTTGATGTGTCTCGCTGAGAAGGCGCAGACTTGGCCTTCACAGTAGAGCGTGGGGAAGGGGATGCCTTCTTTGAGCTCCGTGATGAAGTCGTAGGCTTCCGCTTCAGTCGTTTTAAAGATTTTTGCTGACGCAGCACCATCAGGTGTCCTGTACTGTATCGTCATGATTACGCCAATAGTCTGTGACTTGGGTGTACCAGACGAACTTGCGATTTTTGGCTTTACTTGGTAGTTGTCTTCGGAATTCCAAGTTTGGCCAGCAATGTTTTTTGTAATCGCACCATGTGCACTCAAACCCCAATACCCGATTTCCGGTTTCTTTCTTATAGAAAGACTCTGGAGCATCAGAAAACTGTCGTTTAAACGGCTCAGTGGAGTGTGTTGCAGAAATGGATTTTTGTATTTTCTCATTTACTTCTTCCTTCTCTGTATCATTATCAATGGCCTCAGTAAAAGCAATTTCTCCAGTAGATTTATTTAAAGCAATCCATCCTTTGAAGGGCTTTCCAGCGCCCATACCATAGCCAATACCTTGTGCTACATAACCAAATGAATCTTTGTCTTTAATTCTGTTAAAGCCATCAGGTGTGTTGAACTTCTGTTCAAACGCAAATGGTGATGCAGTTTTAATATCCCAGATGCCATCATCAAGTTCGACGTCGTACTCACCGTTGATAACTGTGTCACCAACTTGATGGGATACTTTTGTATGTTTAGATTTGATGTCGATGCCGGCCGCTTCCATTAGCGTAAACATGGCAGCTTCCATTAAGTCTCCCATAATCATGCGCATCTTAAAATCATATGATGGGGATTCTGGTTGTACGCCCTTGGCTTGCATCTGTAGCTGGCAGCTTGGCTTACCAATGTTACTCATACGTAATGTGAATGCTTTATCTCTTGGAGTGAATTGCTTCTCCATAGCGTCACGTGCATATTGTGCAAATCTATCAAGGGTGTGAGGAGACATTTCTGCCTCCCCACGAGCCGCCTTTGAAAGGAATGAAAGAAGGCGACTTTGGTTTACATTCATGATGCCATTGACTCCGGTAAGTCATCGTTAAGTACATCATCCATTGTAACAGTGGTTGATTCTACGTCAACTATGTTTCCAGCGGAGCGTAATGCAGAATCGTAATCCTTCATCACATTTTTGTTTTCGGACTCAATATAAGAATTGAAATCTACCAACAATTGCTGGTCATCCTCAGTAAAGTCAAGTGGACCATTCCCCACTTTAAATGTACCGACATAGTAAATCACAGAACCATTCTTTTCCTTCTTCAAGGAAACATCCATGTCATAATAAAGGAATGGCTTGCGTTGGGCAGTCAACGCATCCAAGGGTACGGAGATAGGCATGAAGTTAGCACCACGTGCTTTCCACAATACCGGCATACCCACAACTTCACGTTTCTCACCGCTAGCTGTCACCGCATCATTGAATGTAATCTTGCCAAAAAGCATACGATAGCACTTAATATCTTTCTGCTTAGTGGCCTGTTCTGCAGTTAGGTTTTCACGTTTAGATGATGGCACTGAGCCACAGCGCATAGTTCCAATTGAGTCAGGAACCTCTGTCTGTGGGTACAGATTGTTTGCCATAATCGACTTCCCTATGAACTCACCTTCAGTTTGGTCATAGTGAATATACTGATAACGTTGCTGAAACAATTGAAACTTAACTGTTTTAGCATAAATGTTTTCGCCATCCACATTAACTGCGAACGTGCCCGATGGCAACGGATTACCGTTATCATCTTCAAAGTCACGATTAATTTTCAACACCGTTAGGCTGTTGTTGTTCTTCGGAGGCATTTCTTGTCCAGTGATTTGAGCTAACTGCTCAAAAGATAGACCATTATTTATAGTAGGTAATGTAGTCATTTTTGACCCTTCCTTAGTTTGAATAAAGGTTTTATCACATTGCTTGTTGGTAGTCAAGCGTAAAAGTGTCCATGTCTAGCCAGTTTTTTCCTACCTCAACATCGACTTCAAGTGGCACCACCCACTTGGTATTATATAGTTCTTCAAAAGCCTTAGTCACACCAGTCATTGCATCATACGTAATCCTAGCAACCAGTGCTTCCTCTCCAGGAAATACATCAAGAACTATAGAGTCGTGGACCGTATTGATGACAATAGACTTACAGCTATTATGTCTAAGCGCACTGTGCAACGAAAGCATTGCCAGCGGAACCAAGCAACCACCCGCCATACCTTGTACAGGGTAGTTCTTGATGGAGGGCGCTCCCGATGCAGCACCTGAAGCAAGGCGTCTAGCATCCGGAAAAGCAAATTGCTGACCAGTAAGCAGAGTGACACTATTATGTGAAATAGCCTCAGTCTGCAAATCTTGATGCCATTTAGCAAGCTTTGGGTAATTGTCTGTAAACGCTTTGTAATAAGCCATCTCACTTGGTGTGCCGGTAGACCCTCCATAGAGAGGTTTGAAGGTATGCGCTTTCGCGTCCGTTCTTTCATCTTTGGTAACTTCAGCTTCTGCCTTATCGAAGATAACTGACGCAGTATACTTGTGAACATCAACTCCATCTAAAATATCCTTAATCATATTTTCATCACCGCTCATCTGTGCGGCAACACGGAACTCAAGCTGACTGTAATCAGCCTGTAAAATTGTACCGTTGTCAAACCTAGATACAACAACACGGCGCACTGGGAACGTGTTACCCCGTGGCTGGTTCTGGAAGTTAGGGTCAGATGAAGACAGGCGAGTGGTACGAGTAATGCATTGGTTAAACTTAGGGTGTAGTATCCCGTTGGGCTTCACGTTACGGGCTATACCACCCACAAAGCTAGAAAGATACACCTCGACTGCGTTAAGCCGTACAGCGGCTCTCAGGAAGGTTTCTGCACTTTCGTTACCCTTGTGAATGGCGGCACGTAACAGTCGAAGCAATGTGGTTTTATCTGTGGAAAACCCGCTGGCAGATACATCAAGAACACCTTGTGGATTCATTGTGAGTCCACCGATTTTAGGTAGCGGCTCCTGTATGTATCCTTCTCCAGCACAGGTCTTACACTTTGTGGCATTCTTCCACAGCTCACCATTAACCTTAGTTTTCCAGAACTCGCCCTTGCCCATACACTGGCGACAATGCATAGCACGTGTTTTATGTATGCGAGTAGTCATCTTCTTCACAGTGGCAGCAAACTGTGCTGTGCTCATCTGTGGGCGATGCAATGGCTTACCCTTATCGTTTAGGCCGATGTTGAATATCTCAGCCCATTTCTTTTTGTCAGTGATACGGCGTGAATAGATAAGCTCACTCATCTGTGCCGGCGATGCAAAGTTAATGGGGCGGTCGCCCATGACCTCGTGGCACACGTCTTCCAGCTTTATCTGTAACTCAGAGCGTTCAATCTGGTAGTCAGAGCGAACCTTGTGAAGTTCAGCAAAATCAATCTTGATTCCATTCTGTTCTAACGTAGCTAGCACAGGCAAGAAGTTGTTCATAAGCTTTAGATGCTTACGAAGTGGTGCGTTTTTATCCTCGGAGTATAGCTTACGTTGTGCATAAAATAGCTCACGTGTGGATACAACGTCAGCGATGCCGTACTCCTCGACAATATACTTTGGCATCTTGTCAAAGCCTATGCCGTTACGGATGTATTCTTCAATCAAGTCGCCCTTTTTTAAGGATACCTTGCGTCTGGTACAGCTATCGGCCAAGCTTACGCCCCAGTTCTGGCAGCGCAGTAATAGGTATTCACCAATCATGGTGTCATATACGTCACCGTCATACTTAAAGCCAGACTCCCACAGCCACACTAAGTCAAACTTAATATTGTGGCCGATAAGCAGGGTAGTCTTATCTAAAGCATGCTGTACATCATTGTGACGCCAACGTGTGTCAATAGTTTCGGTATCATGGTGAAACCAACGGAACACCGGCTCGTCATCCTCAATTGCATATTGTACGGATACAAGCTTGTTGTCCTTGTGAAATGGTGAAGGGTCAGTGCGTTTAGTCTCAGGGTTCTTTTGAAACATTGTTTCAACGTCAAGCGTAGTAATCATGCTGTGTACCTACTTGTTGCTGTTTCTAGGTTGCATACTATATTACCGTGGAATCCGGTCAACTTGTTTTTAGATATTGTGAGGTAACGCTGTCTTTCATTATCAGAAACGTCTTGTTTGCCAATACCTATAATCAAATCAGCTTCAGCAGCCTTGCCGGTTTTGCTATTCTCCATCATTGCATAAGTAACGTTAGTTCTACTCTCAGCATCTGCTGATGCTTGACTGATACCAATACCAAATACATTGTGCCGTTTACAAACTTCACGGAACTTCAAGTATATCTGCCGTAGCTTCTCGTCAGTACGAGCAAATGACCCCATCACGTCCAGCTTATCCAGTTGGTCAATGATGATGATGTCAGGCTTATGCCGTTCACAATGCTTGTTCAGCCACTCAATACTGGCATCCACCTTATCAAACATATTTAGGTTGGCGCCAATCTCTGTGAACTTTTCTTTTGCTTGTGAACGGTTCATATATAATTGCTCACCATTAAATCCAGTATACGCTGATATAGCACGTTTCATAGTACGAATGGCTGGTTCTTCGTTAGTAATGACGTGAACGTTGGCGCCTTGCGCACAGAAACCATTAGGTGCGGTAGCTAGTGATACGTAGAAAGCTGTCTTGCCAATCTCCGGTCTAGCGAAGGCAATCATGAATTCACCACCACGCCCACCACGTACAACTTTAGCCAAGGATGGGATGTTAAACTCCCAACAGTCGGCGTTCTTTTCAAACTCTAGTAGTTCATCCAAGTCAGTGGTGACTGGTTGTAGTTCATCTTCGGGTATAAAACCATTCTCAGACTTGTCTACTAACTCTTTGATTTCATGTATCTTATCAGGATTGCCCTCCATCATGGCTAGTCCCATGTCGGCAATCTGTCTACCAATCTCTTGTTGCCACATGCTTTTTAGCACATCAGCTGCCACATCATCACCGATAGGTGGATAGGCTTTTAGGTCATCAATAATCTCAGCAATCAATTCGCGTTTAGCACGAGTAGCTGTGGGATTGTGAACCCGAAAGAGTTCACGTAATTCGTTAGCGGTTAAATCACGCTCATACTTTTCATGCCCAACAACGATTGTATCGTACAAGTCAGACAGTTCAGTTGGAAACATTGAACGCAATACGCGTGTTCTGTTTGTATCATAAAACTCTTTACCAAGTAGGAGCTTTATCAGTTGCTGTTCTGTAGTAATTTTTTAATCTCCTGCGCATCATAATATTTCAGGTCATCATCTATTCTTATTATTGTTGTTGACACAAAGTACGATAGGTACTTCTGTAAGTCAAGTGCCTTACGAGTGGCGTCAGGGTCTAGGCACACAAATACGTGTTCATATTTACGTAGCTGTGTCAAGTCTGCATCTTTCATATTTGTTCCTAGTAGCGCAACGCCAGTAGCAACAGGGGATATAGCACAGGCAGAGGCAGAATCTTCAACGAGTACAGCTTGTGGATGTTCACCTGCTGTAAATAGTTTCTGTGATTTACCATACCGATACCACTTTGGTATTGTCTTAGGCTTTAGGCTCCTACCAATAGCATCATATGTAATGCCGTTTTCTTTTACAAGGAATACAACCCTATCTTGCTTAGGGTCATACAGAATCCTGGCTCTGCCGTTCTGAAAAGCATCAATGCAGTTATTTCTTTTTAGGTAATTCAAAGCACGGACATTATCTGTAAAAGGTGTGAACCATTCGGGAACTGTAAAAGTTTCTGCGTCATGATAGAAAGTGATAGTATCGCGGATTCTTGAAGCGATTTCTGTTTTTGAGCGTTCCATCTGCTCAGAGCCTTTTGTTTTGCAGCTTGCTTTGTAGCAATTCCACAACAGCTTGCCATGTATTTTTGAAATGGTGAAAGTTTTGCTTGCACAGGAAGGGCAAGAGATACGGACAGAATTTCCTTCTGTCGGTGCATTCTTCAGAATGTAACTTTTCATAGCCTCGATGTTCCCTATATAGTGTATCTCTGCGGGGAGTTAGCCCTTTTACCATATAGAAAAATATACGTCAATAGAAAAAAAATAAAAAAAAAGCCCCCCACCTAAGTGAGGGGCAGTTGCGCTGAGATTACATATCTTTGAGCCAGAAAGGGTCTTCTTGCATTGTTTGGGTTGGGGTTGCATTGTCATAAGCTGCATACTCATGTGTATCCACAACCATCTGGGCAATATCACCTAGGCTCATATCATCCCTAGTAAAGGTGTATAGTACACGTTGTACTTTTTGTCCAGCACTTTCTTCAACAAGAAAGCCCTCACGTGGGTCGAAGGACTCCATCTCGTCAAGATTGTTCTGTATACGGTCTACTCTGGACTGGATACGTCTGGCATCTTTTGATGGCGTAAAGCCCCCTGCTGGAACCATAGACCTCTGACTCTGGTACGAACTGTTGCGTCCGCCTCCGAAGTACGTTTTGTTCGAACGGTGACTCGGAAACCTATCCACAGAGGGTGTGGCCTCCCGCTCCACTGGCAATCCAGCCCAGTCAACTTTGAGTAATGCAGGGACGAGGTGACGTTCAAGCCACTCAAGGTCAAACCGTTCTCTGGAGGTATGCTGAGAAAAGTAGCCCACTGACACATTGGTGCATTCTGCAATCAACGTAGTATAGTTGGCGCTGTCAGTAAATGAGCCACGGTCAGATGGCGCCATCTTTTGCATCGGTGGAAAGTTGACAGATAGCTGGTTAGCCAAAGCATTGGCAAAAGTATCTGAACAACAACGCCCAGCAGATTGATGCGTGATGATGTCACCATAGTTCATGCGGTCAAATGCGATGCAATGCTGGACACCAGTAAAGTATTCTGGCTTGTGCTGAGACAGGTAGGTGGAACCGACGCCGCCAATCTCTTCACCGATATGGAACACATAGAGGCCATTGACACCTGCTTCGATGAGCTTGCATAGAATGTAGCAACCCAGCTTGTCATCGGCGCCCAGCACGCAAGCTGTGGGCTTTACAGCAGTCCTTGTAGCGTAGCGTTGGTGTGTGTCAACCCAGCCATCGAACTGCTTCTTGGAGCCATACAGACGACCATCAAGCAACGTGTAGAAAGGGAACGAGTTACCAGCATCACGTGCTTCTTGCTTCATGTCGATGTCAGTCACGGTGTCACCAGCAATATTCTCGTACCAAGTAACATCGGATGGGACGGACGCATGAACATACAGCTCATTGGATATGTGCAGTGTAGTAAACTCTTGGTCAATGCCGCTCTGCACAGTATCAGTGTGGCAGCTGAACATAGTCTTGGGGTTCTTGCCAATCTGCACAATAAGATTACCCTTGACATCCACGTGTGGTGTGATATTTGGTTGCACCTTGGATATGAACTTAAGCAAAACCTCGTTGACTTTTGATTCTTTACCATGCGGTGATACAATGCGTAGCAAGTCAAAGAGCAACGAGTCAATGTCTTTGCCACGGACTGCAACCGGCATTTCAGAAACGTCAGCAACTGGATTGGTAGGTAGTAGATTTGAATATGATGTAGTCATGGTACTCTCCTTAGAATAAGTCTGAAGTTGATGGAAGTATAGTCACACCAGAAAGTAACGGTGCGTGTGGGCGTAGTACGTCACCTAGATAATCGTCAAACATAGAGTCGTCAAAATTATCTGGATTGTCACACGTTGCAATATAACGCATGACAGTAGTTGTGTCATCTACCTTCTTGGGATTGGTAGTCTCGGAGACGACAGGAAAACTGTGGAACGTGAAGTAGCCATCAGTGAACGGTAGCACTGTATGTGCAACATGACTGGGTGAACCCTGAGCATCACAATACATACGCACTGTGGACTTGTTCTTGGCATCCCACACATAGCCAGAGTGGCCAACAAATGCAAGATTCATGTCATCACCATTGTTGTCATCCCAATGTACAAACATATGGTACTCGACATCAGCCCACGGAACAGGGTGGTACACGCAACCGCGAACTCTGGCAGCGTGCTGGTTACTGAAGATACCATTGCCATGATGCGCACGAATAGTGTCAGTGAAGTCAATATTGCGATGATACACAAGATTGTCGTCACCGGATGTCACATACCACATAGCATCGTTTTCTTCCGCACAGCGTACGGAACAATAGATGTCACCTTCGACATTCCAGAAGGAATCCTGCTCAGTGTCAATCTCGTCATTGCAATATGTACACTCACTGGTTTCGTGAGCGCAATATGAACCAGAGGTTGAAGTAAGGTTAGGATATTGCCAATCTTCACCTTTAGGCGCAATAATATTGCGTGTACCGATACGCGCATGAAACACTGTCTTGTCGCTTGACAATTTGAGAACCATAGTGTCAAACGGCTGTGAGTCAAAGTAGGGCATTGGACACGCTGCAGAATCATTGTACCTGCCAACAGGTATATCGAACTCAGCAGTGAAGCGCACAGGTCGAGCAAGATTGTCGATTGACTTGATATTGTGCTTTTCCAAATGCTTAGTCAGCTCATCACGTGAAGCATTGCGCGATGAATATAGTCTTGAGTGATACCATTGGCCATCTGTGGAATTGAGCCAGCAAATAGTCCTAGCTGTAACAAAACCACCACGAGATATGTATGCACCCTTAGTAATCGGGCAATATCCGTAGAAGTCAATGGGTCTGTTGGGACGCGACAAAGCAAAGTTGTGCTTTGAATCCATACATGATGGCGGTGTTTCTGAATTACTTTCGCGAGTGTACATAGCACGCATATCTTCAGCAGTATCTGCAAACTGAAAACTAGCTGGCAGGTGCATCTCAATCAAGTGAGCCGCAGTGTTGTCAATATACTGTGGACACGTAAGTTTCTCGCCACGCCACAAGAAAGCCCTTGACAGCGCACGAGATACAGATGTCTCGGTACGACTGCCAAGCCGTTTGATGCCACGAGATACAGGCAACCATGCTTGACTTTTCTTGGGGTCAGCCAAATCGTTGCGAATACGCTCGTGAAGTGTCACGCTGCATTTTGGAAACCATGGGTTCTCGTTACGTAAACCATTGTGTGGGCTTAGTAAGTCCATACCCAAGTTAGGAAAACAAATGACACCGTTCTTGTTTGCATTCCAGATGACAGGATACTGCATAGTGAAGTCCCTGCCGATGCCGTAGTAACTCCTGTGTGAACCGTCAGGAAGCCCGAAGTTACGGACAATCTGATTCAAGTCACTGAAGAATTCCTCAACATATGGTGCCAAGATTTGCAGTTTGCGAGCGGCTGAAAGTGCCACAGGATGTAACTCTGTGGGCTGTTCCATGAACCAGTCGTTGGGCATATCATGTTCGACTGCGTATGTAAGAGTGTGCGTATTGATAGCACGCATACAGTCAGCCATTTGGCCAAAGTTTGCTCTAGGCATACTACCCTCCCTATGCTTTGCGTTCTAAGTATTCGACATTGAGGGCGGCAGTGCCGCGAACAGCAATGATAGAATTCGAAGGAACTGTTTTGAACAATCGGGTAGTATCCTGACCTGTGAGACGAAGCAACAGTTGCTCGCTAACGTGACGGTCTGGTCTGTTACCGAGTGTGAGGTACAGATGTGAGTTGCCATCATCATCAACATCTTTTGCCAATGATATGACTGAACCGAAACGAAAGTTACCTTCGGATGCACCAATCTTTGGAGTACCGCTGAGGTCAAGAACAAAGCCAAACACACCGATGACATCACAGTCACGATTAGCAACCTGTGAATCAAACGGAGTAATAGTGAAGTTGGCAATTGCATTGACGGATGCCAGTTTGCAACCCATGAAGAAATCTTCATAGATACCAAGAGATAGGTACGAATAGCCCTGACCACCTTGGTACCTGAATACAGCACCGGCAGGGATTGAGTGGCGTACAGCAGTGCCGCCGATATCTTGAATACGTATGTTAGCAAACATAATCAGTCCTCCAGACCATTTGAGCTACGGGAAAAGTACGATAAAAGTGTGAGCCGAGAATACGTTTGGCAGCGAAGGACGACCAGATAAGTCGCTCGTCGTTGTCGTAATACGACCGGCCATGATGGTGCGGTAGGCGGTCAGCACGGCTTCTGACAATGTTGTTGTACACCATCACCTGTGATTCCTGCATATCGTCAATGAAAGAATTGCTAGGGTCACATAGTTCTTTGGTGTGACACTCGAATACCCTGTCACACGACAGTGACCTGTCGCCGCAGATGTAACGCACATAGTATTTCCCTGATTCGTATTTTTGTACGACACCAAGGAATCGAGCAGACATCCTTCTGGTGGCATAGTATGCAGCCACCAGTTGGTTGTCTTGATATTTTCTAGGCATAACAACCTCCTGTGATTGGAATAAGTAATAATAGCAAAAAAGTGGCTCTTATCTAAACACACGGTTAAGTATGTGAAATATGATAAGAGCCACTATTGCTATGAGAAGTGATACGTTGAACAATCTTCCCATGCTGTATTCTACTGAGACAGCAGAATACGTTGTAGTTGGTCAACATTGATTGACGTGGTTTGCCCATTCTGATGGACTTGGATAACCAAATCACCGATGGTTCTGTGAGCCGCAGTTGCCTTTGGCTTCTTGGCAGCCATACGAGTGGTAGCCTTCTTGACAATAGATTTGTCAACAGGGGTGTGCATGGCATTGATGACACGAGTGTGACCACCATACTGCTGCCGAGACAACCCAGACACAGCCATTAGCTTCTGAATGGTTCCGGTATGCGGCTTGCGCGTAGCACCAGACATAATGCTTTCCACTTGATGCCAAGACATATTGCTAGCCTTGCGAATCTTGTGAGAGCTGTTGAGACCAGCGGCACACAACGCACGTGTGAGTGGTGAAGAAACCCAGCTTTTGGGCATGGTAGGCTTTGAAGTTACTTTACGCATTTTGTCATTCCTTTCAAGAACGAGCTTTTGAATTGGCATAATCTTGAATGATTAGGCCGGTGGTATTTGGAGTAGCTTTGCGCTTACTAAGCTGTAAACGTGCAGACTCCAAATTACTGTGGGACTCAACGAGCCGCCATGAATTATTGACAAGGACAAATACCTTGTATGTGATTACCTGTTTCATTGTGTGTTCCCTGTCGAAAGATTGTGAATTCCTTAACTGAATATATAATACCAAAAAGAGACCCCTTATCCAAACAAGGACAAGGGGTTAGTCGGGGAGGAAATTGTGAACTCAAAGGTCTTCAATGTGAACCGGTGTGAGTACCTTGGTCATGAAATTATTGAAATCCCTGTTGTAAGGAACGGAGCGAGCCACTGCTTTAGCGAATATATCCTTATCAAACTTAGGGTTGTTTTTAATCATATAGTGAATGAAATCATTGGTAAATTCCGGTGGCAGCCGATGCCAGTGAACACCAAAGATGGAGGCAAACGCCTCATAATGTTGACGTGTTAGTTTCATAGTAATCACTCCTAACGAATCATGTAGCGCCAAATGCTGGAACCAGTCCAACAAATAGCAACAATTGATACAGCAAACAGGCCAGTCAGATACAGACCAGAGTAATAGAACAGCTCATGACCAGCTAAAAGAAAGCCAGCAATGCCACAGGTGAAAAGAAATAGGTGAGAGATTTTATCTAGATTACACATTGTTTGTACCTCCAAAAAATTTGTGTGCTTCACTTTTGTATATCTCGGGTGGACATTCATTAAAGGGGATGTCAATTAAATCCAACCACCCAGCTTGTGAACCAGCGTCAAAAAAGCCGAACGCTGTTTCGGGAATTGCATTATAAAGTTTATAACACGCGTTTGCTGCGCGGTCATAGGATGAGAAGTAGGCAAGAATTTGTTCTTCATCACCTACATATTTAACTACAGCCCAGTTGTTTGAATCAGACATAGTTTGTACCTCCGTTGGTTGTGTTGCCTCCTGATTACTTGATAAGTATAGAACAAAAACAGTCGTTATCAAAACAGCGAACTCGTGTAGAAAAAGTGTGAATGGCACAGATTGAACTTACCGTTTGCCGGCAGCATGAT
>Ga0209634_1000663_pt1 | contig 26486 bp, 37 predicted proteins | sample LinPmetageLP40_FD_184043 | JGI IMG/M metagenome (GOLD analysis project Ga0209634, IMG submission 184043) | Marine viral communities from the Pacific Ocean - LP-40 (SPAdes) (version 2) | ecosystem: Environmental > Aquatic > Marine > Oceanic | place: Pacific Ocean | collected 2010-08-26 | reverse complement strand
ATGATAAAAAGATTAGCAACAGCAATACTGTTAATGTCAGCGTCTTCTGCATTAGCGGTGGACTCACCAATACAAGGGCAAGTACAAAGCAAATGTTCTGTATGGACTGAAACAGCAGGTGTCTACGGACATCCATTACCCTATAAGCTAACTACAACACCAGCAGATGGTGGCGTAAAGGCTTCTATTAGAATAGATGTAGCACAGGCAGACTACTACAAAGCTAAGTTTACACATCCTAACAGCTTCTCATCAAGCCCAACACTTAATGACTCAGTTGCATGGACAGGCAGCACTAAAGTAGGACAGGTATCTGTATCAGGTATGTCAGCATATGAAGCTGCAAAGGTTACATACAACAACGTAACTGAGTTTAACTTGACACTTGCAGGTAGCACATGGTTTACTGTAGAGTCAACTGCACAGTATGGTAGCACTAAGTCTCTACCAGCAGGTAACTATACAGCATTAATTAAAGCAGAATGTATAGCAAAATAATACTAGCATTAGGTCTTATTTTTTGTACAACCCTACATGCACACGAAATGACACCTACCTATCCCAAGCTAGTACCATCTTATGTAGACGATGTATACGTAGCAAAGATGAAAATATTTAATAGAAGAGATGACGTAGAGTATTATGAGATAGGTGTCTTTACGAAAGACTGGAAAGCATTACCATTTGCTTCTAGTTCAAAGATAATAAAAGTATCCTTCAGTAGAAGAAAACTATTTGAGGTATACATAAGATCAGTAGACTTACCAAAGGCTATGTATATATGTACAGAGTCAAAGGTGTACAAGAGTACAAAGCAAGTTACACTAGTATCTTCAAGAATATGTTCTAAGATAGAGCAAGACGAATGAGAATACTATTAATTATATGTTTACTTGTATGTAGCTATATACCTAGTTGGGCAGACTCTACATCTAACTCGTTAAGTTTATCACTACCTAACTCTAGTATGAGTTACCAAGCTGATAAGTTTAGAGCTGGTGAACTAGACTGCAGTAACGCCATAGGCTCTGCGACACAGTGGGAGTTTGGAGTTACAGGTATAATACAGGGTGGTACTATATCTACTAACAGTAAAAAAACTGGTGACATAGGTGTATACAGTAGAATAATAATACCACTAGGTAAAAGAGTTAAGTCAAGAATAGATTGTAACAGACTATATGAACTAGAGTTACAGAAAAAAGAACTAGAAGTAATGAAGCTACAACAAGAACTTAAAAAATTAAGAAGTTTAGCATTTGAAAACTAAGGTATGACATGGCAGAAGTAGAGATAGCAGGTGCAAAGATAAAGGGTGGCAAGCTCATGTTACTTGTACCAATCGTTTCGGCACTAGGTGGTGGTCTATGGGGTGGCTTTGAGTTTTACAAAGACTACATGGACATGAAAGAAATTATACAAGAAATAGATGTAGATGCAATAGTAGCAAAGAATACTTTAACACAGACTAAACTAGAAGATGCTATAGACTATACTCGTGACATTAAAAATAACTTACGTGAAGATATAATGTCTGTAGAAGGACACGTAGACAGAATACGTAATGAAGTTCAAAATGCTATAGACGAAATGAACCAGCTACAAAAAGATACAATAGCATCTATGCGAGAAGTAGAAGCGTTAAACCGTGAAACAGAAAAAGATGTACGAGATACTATGCGAGAAACAGAAAGTCGCATAGAAGAATCAATGACTAAGTTAGAAGAAAGACTAGGCACAAGACTACAAGAAGCTCTTGACAATCCCCTAGTAGGCAATTAAACTATACAAAAGGAAATAACTAATGATGCAGTTCAAAGGATTTAAACCTGAAGCCATGAAAAAAATTCAAGGCACATTAGGCTTTCAAGGATATGCCGAAGACTTTGATAAATATCTGGAAGATAACCCTGATAAAAAAGCTACTATGGATAGCTATAATAAAAAAGCTGTACAGATGATGAACGGTGGTATAGTTATGGGCTATGCTAATGGCGGTACACTAGGGTCAAATCTTGCTGTAGCAGATCCTAACCCACAAATACTAACTCCAGATGGTACGTTCCAAAACTATAGTATGGATAAATTTATAGGTCTACCCGGTGGTGGATTGGATAACTTCGGGCCGGGTGGTGTTGATCCTAGAACAGGTACATCAGACATGAGAGATAGAAGTTTTCAACCTAATCCTAGAGTGCCAACATCTGTACCACAAGGATCTGATATGTCTATTGGGCAAGAAATGGTTAATCAAGCATACAATCCTACATTACCTTACGGAGGACAAGTAGGTGCTGTAGGTACAGTTGCTGGTGCTGACACTATAATAGATCCACGACAACAGTTAGGTGCAGTAAATGTAAATACTACTATGCGTAACGCAGCACAGGGAGCTGTAGCTCCTACTGCTTATGATACCAGTACAACAAGTGCGACACAGGGAGATGGTCTTGCAGGAGATGCAGCAAGACAAGCCTCAGATGCTGTACAAGGAAGAACAGGTGCTATAACTACTGGAAGTACAGTAACTGGAGTAACAGATGAAACTACTCTTGTAGATGGCGTAACAGCAGCACAGGGTACAGCAGTTAAAGTTGATGCTCCTATGCAAAGAGAGATACAGGCAGGAGAAATAATATCAGGATCTGCTGACGCAGAGAAGGCAGCTAAGTTTACTGAACAAGTACAAGCAGCAGAAGCTACACCTAGTAAAAAAGCTACAGTAGCTGGACAACTAGAATCTTTAATGACATCATTTGATGATGGTGCTACACCAGCTTGGGCAGCAGGAGCAATGAGAGCAGCACAAGAACGTATGTTAGCTCGTGGTATGGGTGCTTCCAGTATGTCTGGTCAAGCTATCGTACAGGCAGCTATGGAGTCAGCATTACCTATAGCACAGATAGATGCATCTACGCAGGCAACGTTTGAACAGGCTAATCTAAGTAACAGACAACAAAGAGCTATGCAAATGGCAGAGCAACGTGCTAAGTTTGTAGGCATGGAATTTGATCAAGACTTTCAGTCACGTGTGCAAAACTCTGCTAGGATTGGTGACATAGCTAACATGAACTTTACAGCAGAACAACAGATAGCTTTAGAGAATAGTCGTGCTGCAAATACTATGGAGTTAAATAACCTATCTAATAGACAAGGTAAGGTTATGGCACAGGCAGGTGCATTAGCTAACTTAGAGCAGGCTAATCTTTCTAATCAGCAACAGGCTGCTGTACAGAATGCACAGAACTTCTTAGCTATGGATATGCAGAACATGAATAACCTGCAACAATCAGATGTATTTAGAGCGCAACAAAGACAACAGGCATTATTTTCTGATGCAGCAGCTATAAATGCAAGTAAACAGTTTAATGCTACTAGCGAAAACCAAACAAAACAGTTTACAAAAAATATACAAAGTCAAGTAGAACAGTTTAATGCTTCTCAAGTAAATGCAATGGACTCGCAAAATCAACAAGAGGCTAATGCTATGGAGAAATTTAAGCAAGACATAATGAATCAAAGAGATCAGTTTACAGCAGCTAATCAACTAGTGGTAGATCAAAACAATGCAGTGTGGCGTAGAGAAATAGCTACAGCAGATACTGCTGCAGTTAACAGAGCTAACGAACTTAACGCTGCAGCTACACTTGATATGTCTAAGACAGCATTTAATAATTTATGGAACTACTATGGTGATACTATGGAGTGGGCGTGGACTAGTGCAGAGAACCAACAGGAACGTTGGAATAAACTAGCACAACAACAAATGATAAACGATGGTAAAACTACTGTTGCTCAGTTAGAAAATGATTATCAAAGTTCTATTGGTTTTGGTAGTATGATTGGTAAGTTTTTAACTGCTGGTATGTTTGGTCTATAATAAAGGAGAGTTTAATATGTCAAGTTTTTCAGAAGCAACTAAAAAAATAGTACAGAACTACCGTCTACCAAAAGACAGTATGTCTGATTCAGGTTCTATGACTAAAGGTTTTATGGCATCAAGAAATAAAACACCTGAACCTAAGAAGATGGATGCTGTTGCACAGATTATTACTAACATACGTAACGAAAGAGAGAAGTTAAAAAATGGCTGAACCAATTAACAATGCATCTTTTGATGCTCCTATTCCCGGTGAAAGTATGATGCATGAACTTGGTGCTAGGCCGTGGCAACAACCACCTAAGTATCCTACTACTGAAGAGGCACTTGGCTTTTACTTACCTAGATTTCAAAACGAAGAGTTTGTAGAGGGATTATTAGACACCCTAGAGTTAGGAGTTCCTGTTACTAGTATAGCTAACACACTACAAACTGGTGCTGTAATGGAGGGTTTGCACAGCATAGATGTGGGAATAATTATTCTTCCTGTGTTAGTAGAAATGATTTCTTATATAGCAGAAGATGCAGGTATAGAATTTAATACAGGCACTGAAGGTTTAAAGACAGATAAACCTACACAAACTAAGATAGATGTAATAATGAAAAGATTAAGTGACAAAGATACTAGTAAAGAAAAAATGATAGAAGACATGCCCAGTGAAGAGGTAATGTCTGAAGAAACACCTCAACAAGAGAGTGGATTAATGTCGAGGAGAATGTAATGGCTATAAATTTTGGTGGTATTATTACTGGCATTGACCAAGAGTGGACACGTCAAATAGAACGCAAAGAAGATAGAAAAGATGATGCACTTGACAGAGCTGCTGGCGTAGAAGATGCTATGAAATTAGCTGACTACAGACAAAAGCTAGGCACAGACGAAAGTAATAGAACAAGAAGAATAGAGCTTGAAGAATGGACTAAAAATACTGCAGGACAATTAAAAGCTTTAGGTGTAGACGATAAAAATATTAAAAGCATTGTTAGTCTAGGTGAGGGTGGGGGAAATCAATACAGAGATATGATTCTAGCTGCATATGAAAAAGATCCTTCAAGAAATATTAACACACTTTTAAATGGACTAGGTTTAGATAATTACAAAGATATAAAATCTACTGTAGCTATTCAAGATAGTAATAAGATTTCTACTAATAATCTTCAAGATACAGATAGCAATGTAAATATTAATATACAGGAAGCGGCCTTTGGCAAGCAAGATAAAATTTATACAGATGATTCTGCTTACTATACTGCAATGAGCCAGCAATTATCACAGGCAATACGTAATGGTAATGAAAAAGATATTGCAAAATTTACACAGAAAAAAGCTGATGCTTTAAAAATTATAACAGAACTTGAAACTGAAAAAAATGGTGGTGCTAAAAAATTTACCCCTGCTGACATAAGGGCAGAGATTACACTACAAAGAACTATTGCATTTTCTAATATTGGAAAAGCAACAGATAGTCTAACAGGAAAGATTATAGATAAAATAGAAGGTGAGGAAGGTCAGTATGCTATAGCGGCTGGAGAAGCTGTTCAAGGAATGATGGCCATAAACGAATCGTTTAAAGAAAAAGACCCAACACTTACTGCTCAAATAAATAGGCAAAAAGATTTAGTTAAAGCAGACTTAAATGATTGGGCTCTCAAAATTACTACCTCAGAATTTGCAGGAACTTTAGGTCTTGGCTCTGCTAAAAAAGAAGCTACTACTTTTCAAGGTGCGCTTGATAATATTAGTAGTTACAAACGTTCAGACGTTGTGCCTATAGGCAAGGATCTTTACGTGTACGTGGGTACTGGGTCATGGCTCGCTACAGATCTTGGTATAAATGAGAAAACTGGTAATAGACAAGTCTTTCCTTTTTATAAAGTAGGAAGTTAATATGTCGGAAATAGAACTAGCAATACCAAAAGATGAGGATGGCTCCACTAGTAATAGTATAATGGGCGTACCTACAGAAACTGTAACATCTAATGAGAAAGGTAACAACATAGAGTTAGCTGCACCTGAAGATGATCCTGAGTATTTTGACGCAGATCTACTTAACCCTGACGCTAAAATGAGGGGTGGTAAAATATACAATGCCGTAAGAGAAAATATTATGATTGCGGAAAATCAACTTGAAGAAAATGTAGGAGAACGACTAATAGAAAACATGTCTCCAGAAAATCAGGATAAAATAGCAGGCATAAAACAGACAGGTCTTGACCGTTATGATGACCTTCTTTTAACCGAAGAAAATAAAATAAAAAATCAAAAAATTGTTGATGAGCAAAAGGCAAAAGGAAATATTAATTTTTTAACACATGAAGATGCTACAATAAAAAGAGTAACAGAGGATCGTGAGCCTGCTATCCAATACGTAAATCACATAATGTCAAAATATGACATAAGTAAAGAAGAAGCATTTTTAAGAATACTAAACTCTCCAATGGCTACACAATTTCCTGACAGTCCTATAGTTAAATATGCAATTGGATTATCTATAGAACAAACTGCTGTAGAAGAAGCTGAAGAAGCAGCAGATTTTAACTTTGGTGAAGATGCAATGGATAGAAAGGAGACTAGAGCAGTTAAGGCACTGTCTAGCCCAAACTTAGTTACAAGAAATATAGCTAGAGCTTTGTATAATAGTGGACATAATTTTGAGGCCATTAATTTTGTTACGGAAGTAGACTCTTACTTTGATCCTTTTACTTGGGTGTTTAATACACCAAAGAACTTAATGAATTTGCAAGAAAATATTTCTAAGAGAGACTGGTATGAGGTAACGGAAGAAGAACATGATCAACTGCTAGACATAGACAGTGTACAGATATCTAAAGAAGATTACGAAGACGCAAAAAAAGATCCTGAAAGATCTAACAATGCAGTTGAAAAAGAGGGTGAGTATTTTTATGCTCCTAATAGAGAACACTTAAAGTATGACAAAGAAAAAAAGGGTTGGTACTATCGTAGTCAGGAATTTGAAGGACTTCCAGCGGTTGGAAACTTAGCATTAACAGTTGTAGACATACTTCCAATGGCTAAAATTTATAGAGCAGCAAAAAAATCTTTTAAAATTACGCAGGAAACAACTAACAGAGTTTCTAAACAGGCTCTTCAAAGAGTTAAAGACACAAAAGCAAAATTAGCAATACAGGTTAACAATAAAAAAATTGCAGACGAAAACTGGCAAGATAGACAAAGACATATTGAAGAGTTTGAAGAGAAAAATTCTATTCTGGCAGGCAGGCCCATAGTTATACACACAGTAGTTGATGGTAAAAAAGTAATTGACCCAGTTAAAATTAGAGAAACAGGGTTAGAAATAGGGCAGATACACCATGATAAAAATTTAATTACAAAAGTTAAAGAACATATGAAATTAAACGAAGCTGACATGACGTTGTCAGACTTAGCTTCTCCCATAGATGAGCTTACAATACCCACATTAAAAGCTGAAAAGCTTGATGCCCTAGTTGCTATAGGTGTGGCACTGAGAAAATCTGACCCTAAGTTTTTTGCAAAATCTGATGAGGTCATGTCTAATGGCAGAAAAAAAACTCTCATCGACCAATTGTTTGAGTACACTCTTGAAGAAAAAATAGAGAGAACAGATGACTTTATAAATGTCTTAGCTGACTACGGTATGAATATGGATGAGTTTATATTAGTTGCTATAGGTAATGGATCAGAAGCAGGTAGACTGATGCAAAAAATAGGGCAGATACGTGGTCGTAGGTTAGGTACTACAACAAAAGAAGCAAAAATAGAAAACAAAAAGTTTGAAAAGGGGTTTAGGAAATTTTGGAGTGATTGGTTTTTAAGATCAGAAAATGTTATGCGTGGTGCTTTGGTTACACCATTAGCTACTGCTATGCGTAATGCTAGTTCTGTAGGTATACGTATGCCAGCAGAAACACTTATAAACGTAATGGAAGAAGCAACCTACGCCTTTTATCAGGGTGCAAAAGGTAGTGATGCTTTTGGTTTAGCTCCTTATAAAGGTGCTTATGAAGCAGGTAAAAAATTAAATCCTTTATCAGACAACTCTGCATGGAAAAATTCTTTTGCAGATGTTACTGCTACTGCAAATTACTTTGATACAGAAAGGACAATGAAGTATATTTCTGACCATCCTGAGTTAGCAAATTTAGATGACACTTTATTTGGTGCGGTTGCTGAGTTAAGAAAAGCAATGGGTAGAGGTCAACACACTAATCCTGTAGCTAATGCTGCTGATTTGGCGTTAACTAAGGCAGAAGATACCGTAGAGTTTCTTAATGGCTTTAATAAATTTCAAGAGTTTGCCGTTAGGCGAGGGGTGTTTCTTGGTCAGATGAGAAGGCTGTTAAAAAATGAATGGGGCTTAGACTTAGATGATCAAATGTTTAATAAAGGAAACTTTAAAAGGATACTACAGGATGCTAGTGTAGCAGCAGATAACACAACTCAACTAAGACCTGATGGAGCAAGGTCTATCATGGCCATAATAGAAGATGCTACCTACAAAGCCTTAGATGTTACTTACGCTAAACAACCTGACTTCTTTTTGTTTAGGGATGTATCTAGGTTTATATCTAGGACAGGCTTGACAGTACTTCCCGGACTTACCTTCCCTAGATTTATGTTTAATGGCCTAGAACTTATGGCTAAAAGCACAGCAGGTTCTACTATGCCTGCACTACGTATGATAACAGGCAATGTAAAAAGTGCAAGCGATGTAAGGGGTGTAGGAGAAAACATGGTAGGGTGGGCAGCTATCTACGCAATGTATAAATTAGTTACAGCCAAAGAAGAAGACGAGGGATACCTTGGCGAACAGCCAGAAGATGTTAAAATGATGAACTTTGGTGGGGAAAATCCAGTTAACATACAGGGTAACTTTCCATTGATGCAGTTTAAATACACAGCCCAAGCTCTCAAGGCAGTTGAAGATGGAACATTTAGTCTCTTCGATCCCACTTTAGAAAAGGCTACTGAAGCTTTTTTAGGTGACGCTTTTAGGTCAGGTAACAGTAGTATGTTTATAAAAGACATAAGAGATATGTTAATAACTACAGAAAATATAGAAAATAAGAGAAGGGCAAATGAAGTATTTGGCAAGGCTATTGGTCAGTGGGGGTCAAGATTATTTACACCAGCATTTCAATTGTCGGATGCACAAAGAGTGGTAGGATTAAAACCACTGGTATATAAAGACGCATTGTCTCCTATAACTAAAGAACAAACTCTGGGTAGCAATATAAAGAGATCTTTCTTTCAAAGGTGGGGTTCTGTAGAAGAAAAAGATTATATAGATAGGGTAAATATATTTAAGGAAAGAGGTGTAGAAAATAAACGCATTGGACTGGGTAAGAAATTAATTTTTGGTGTTAGCTTTGACCAAGGAGATGGTGAAGAAGGCAATTACCTTAGAGGACTGGGTAAAGATCAGTATGATTTTAGTAGTAAATTGCGTGATACTGCAGCTAGAAACTATCAAGATGAATTTATACAAAGGGTACTTCCCTTGTACGTTTCTCTTGCTCAAAGAATGGAAGAGATAGACAACAAACAGTATGAAAAAAGAAACAACACTTACAAAAGTAAATACAGCAAGACACTGTCTGGTAAACTAGCAGCATTAGAATTTATAAAAAGTAATATGGAAACGTTTACAAACTCACTTACTGATTTATCTAAACCACAGGCAGGTATTCTTGGTAACGCAATAATAGATTATAGAAATCAGCCTAAAGCCCAACGTAAAAAGGGTTTACGTATGTGGTTTACTCAGTTTGATAGAGATCCTGACTACCGTAGCCCATCAGATATTCAAACGTTAATGTCGTTAGGTAAAATTAAATAAACAAAAGGGGGCGTAAGCCCCCTAAATGTTTTTATGGTGGAGTCTAGGAGAGTCGAACTCCTGACCTCCTGAATGCAAATCAGATGCTCTACCAACTGAGCTAAGACCCCTAAATGTTTCTACCTATTGTCTCCACTACCATTCAGCTTTCCTCTGTCGTACCTATCCTGTAACTTCTTTTCATTAAGACTTGCTATCATACCTAGTGATACATTAAGATCTGTTGCGAGTGCTGCACAGTACCATAACACATCTCCTATCTCACTGGCAATCTGTTCTCTCCAATTATCTGGCTGGTTCTCTACACCGTCACGCATAACCTTCTTAACTTTGTTAGCTACCTCACCTGCTTCTCCTGCTAGTCCTAGTGCAGGGTAAAGTATCTTATGTTCTGGTGGATAGATAGCAGTTTTAGTTGCAGATCTTTGATATGAGTTAAAGTCCGACATGCTGTACTTCTCCTTGAGCCATTGATCTACTTCCTTTTTTAGTTGCTTCATACTTAGTTACTCGCTTTAGATTCTCGCACCATGCTTTATTGAATCCTCTGTTCCATTCTCTGTGTTGCATAGTATCCTTATGGAATGGATTACCTACACGACCACGTTTAAAGTCTTCATAGCCTCGCTGAAATTGAACCTTCAGTGGGGCATCATATTTTCCAAGACCTCGTTCTGCTCTCGTTAGATTTCTTTGCATGGATTATCTCCTTATGTTTTAAGTTTAGTTTTAGTTTTAGCGTCTGCTTTTGGTTCGTCTTTAGGTAGTAAGTTTCTTAACTCTTGTAACTTACCTGAGTGTACTGCTTGCACACACTGCTGTATGTGTTGCAGTAAAGGTAACGCATTGTCACCTGTTCTTACGACTCCAAGCACACCCATAAGTTCAGCGTTCTTTTCATCTGTCTCATCTACTTCGTAGTCTTTACCATCTATATTAATATTCATATTGTCTCTCCTCTATGCACTGATGTCTACCATTTCACAGACTTCGCCAGTGCATGCGAATGTCTGAGATGATTTAGTTGTGTCTTCAGCTTCAAAGTCAGATAGCTTAGACCAGTCTATTTTACTAGGCATAATACTCTTTAGTATCTTATAATCATGTTTAGTGCAATCCTGATATGGTGCTTGCTGATAAGTATGATCAGAGTGTGGTAAAAATGACACACCACTCATCTCGTCAAAGTTCTTGTATACAAACGCACCTACTTCCATCCACTCATTGTCTCGAACTGTTATTGTAACAGAAGGCTTATGCTCTGTCCAGTGTCTTTGATATATAAGCCACATGTCTAGCTGTTGTAGAGCTGTCATGTCATTACGTGTAACAGACTTCGGTGGTGCTGCAACAGGAAAGCTAAACACTGTAGTTGTGTCAGGCTTCATGACACATGGCTCTGATGGTATGCCCTGATCTTGCATAAACTGTGTAAGAGGATCTTTGTTATCCCCACGTACAGTTCGTATGTAGTGTGGTGAATGTCTTGCATGTATACCTGATGCAGAGTCTACTAACTGTGACACAGTGCCTGATGGCTTACAGCATGTAACCGCAGTACTCTGTTCTATACCTAGCCGCTTAGACCATACAGAGTTTACATATACGGCATGCTGTTTAAGACTCTCTAAGTCTCTAGCTAAGTTCTTATTTGCTGATGTCATAATAGGATTGTCCATTATGCCTGTCAGACTTACACCTAACAATCTTTCTTCTTCCGTGTTACGCTGCCATATCTTACGTAGATAAGGAAACTTAGTATACTTAGACTGTATTGTTCCTAGTATCGTAGCAGACGTTACTTTATCTTTGATGTCTTTCAGTGTGTCAGTTGCACGTACAACTACCTCTGTTAGATTACAGAACTGATACGGCCTCAAGCTGATCTCACTGCAAGGGTTAGTGCCAAACTCGTGGTTTGAATCACGTCTACCGCTACGATCTGCCAGTACCTTGCACGCCTGTCTATTAAAGACGCCACGTTCACCTGACTTACTTTCTACTAGTGCAAGCCACTCACGCATGAATGTCTCTGAGTCTGGCTTCTCTGTATAACAGACAGAGTTATTAGCCAATGCTCTATGTCCTGCTGTCTCCCACCAGTTACCAGACTTAGCATGACGCATTCTACCGTCTGATAAATTAGACAGTGAGATCATAGCTGACCTACGCACACCACCTACAACAACTATCTGTCCTATGTAGCACATCAAGTCGTGGCATTCTATTGATGACAACCTTCTACCTGATGCAGATCTAAATGTATTTACAGAGAAGTTAAACAGGTCTATCAGTGGTGCAGGGCCAGATGCTCTACCTCCGAATGTCTTCAGCCTAGCTCCTGCTGGTCTGATCTGACTGACATCCCACTTAGGTATCTCTCCTGCCCAGAGTAGTGCAAGTACCTGTCTCAGTCCTTTAGCCCAGCCTTCTTTGCTGTCCTTCACAACTACTGTAGTCTCACTCTCTGATAGCTCTGGTACTTCAGGTAGGTTCTGTATGTACTGACGTTCAACGCTGAAGCCTACGCCTGTACCGCACAACAATACATACATAGCTTCGTCAAATGCTTTAGGATCATCTACTGGCAGGTAGCTACAGTTGTAGCCTGCTGTGTTGTCACGATTTAATGCAGCACCTGCTGTCATCAAGGCTCTCATACTTGGCATGACACTAAGATTAAGTATGCTATCTTCTATAATTTTGTATTCAGATTTAGTTATTACTATAGGCTTTACAATATTTTCCATGTATCTATGTACTGTTTCAGGCCATGTCTCTCTTCTGTTCTCGTCTTCTAACCAACGAGCATACCGTGAGGTATGGATAAATGCTTGGTAGTCTGTGGGTAGGTAGTTGTTGCTCATTTGATTACTCCGATATTACTCTAATGTTTTTAATGTCCATGCCGTCAATGTCATAGACAAACTCGTGTATTGCTTCATGTATTTCTTCTTCTATCTTTCCATCTGCTGGCATTCTGTATTCTTCTTCGTCAATGTCAAGAGTTAATAATAATTTAATTACCATCTGTTATCTCTGCTTCTATTAATCTATCTAAGTACCAACGTGCTTTGTTTAAATCTTCTACACCGTTCTTATACTTATGTCTCCATATATACTTGAGTATATTACCCTGTAGATATTCTTTAAACCCATCACCCAGTGCAGCACGTATGGCATCAATACATTCTATGTCATGATCCTGATTGTAATGCTCTGGCTTCTCTACTACATCGTATACTTTTTTACTAGCCATGACTTCCTCCCTTACTAAAATTAACTTTGATAACATTTCCTGTAGCATTTGAAACGGCTTCTTTTACTACGTCTTTCCTATCTTGCCTGTCTTCTTCTTTTATCATATCTTCTACGTAATTGCAAAGGGTATCTCTAAAATTCTCATCTAATTCCATCAGAGGTAGAGAGGAACATACAAGAGATGCGACTTGCATTATGTTAAGATAATCTTTTTGAGCCATAGTTCTTTTATTGTCTGTAATAATATCGAGATCTATAAAACCATTCCATGCTCCTCCTGTATCGAAGTTAGGTTTCATTCTTATTATAAAATCGTTTACATCAAAATCATCTACTTCTATTGTCATGGGCTATCTCCTTATTATTTTTTTATAGGGTAATTGTATTACAGGTTTGTGTTTATTCTTTCCTTTTTCTTTTAGCCACTCCAGTGGTACGATCCTATCGTGATAAAGAAACTTATTCTTATCACACCAACCTTGGTATGTAGTCTTAGCACCCTTACTTAGTTTGTTTCTGCTGTTGTAGAACACAAATCTTATATCTAATTTAGGGTGTTGTTTCTTTATTTCAATGTGCTTTCGTCTGTCTGCTGCAGTAAACCTTCCTTTAGTTTCTATTATGATACCGTTAGGCAACACAAAGTCTGGTGTGTACGTGCGGTACATAAGGTCTTCCCATTCAATCTTAATGGCCTCATATACCACAGGTACGTTTAGTTCTTTAAGGTAGTCGGAGACTTTCATCTCCAACCCACTCCTGTACCCATGCTTTAGGGCAGCTTGAAAGCGTTTACCATTCACCCTACTACTTCTCCAATGTAAGACACAGTAGGGGGTGTCTTCTTACCTTGGTATACTTTGGATGGCAGATCCTTAATAGTATCCCAGCATGAATACCTGTAGTCACAGAACCTACAGCCTTCAGGCAACACTTTATTGCCAGATGCTTTACCTCTGTATACCTCTGGTGCAGGCTCGAAGCAACGTTTAAACTCATTAGCTTCTACAATCTTAGCTGTCCTGTTTAACTTTGCTATCTCTGCATCTAAGTCTAAGCCTGTTGCAGGTACGTACTTGATCTGACCATTAGCTTTATTGACTACCCACCAGCCACCAATCTTTTTAGCTGATGCTTTGATGTAGCCAGCAAGCTGACCTATATATCCGAAGCCATCTCCTTTGGCTAGTGTGTCGTATGATTCGAACTTGTTAGTGTATGACCAGTGTGACGCAGACTTCACGTCATCCAAAGCACCATCAACAACAAGATCATAGCTTCCATTAACTGTAGTGTTATCAAGCTCCAAAGATACGGCATTGTCTTTATCTTCGTACTTAACTCCAGCCTCTTTAAGTATTCCTTTAAATGCTGCCTCAACTATATCTCCTATTAACATATTCATTACGAAGGTGGTAGGCTTGGGGAGTGCCTTCTCTGGATGGTTCTTCTCCCACCAGAGTTGGCATGTAGGTCTACCTATATTGGACATACGTAGACGAAACTTATCTCTCCTATTGCCCCCACCAAACTGCCGCTTCATAGCATCCTTGATGTCTTGTGCTACTTGTTCAATGGTTTCGTCAGACATAGTTGTCTTGCCATTGGAAGCGTTATCAAGGTACTGATGAATGGGCAGTTCAGCAGGATGGTTCATTACACTAACTCAGCAGTATCAATGTCAATAAAGTCATTGACAATATCTTTATCCACTGACTGGTGCTTCTGCATATTATCATTCCAAGCACCCATAATGTATTCATTATAGTTAGCTACCCAAGCCAAGAAGTTAGCTAGGTTTTCCTGAGTATCGTTATCCATGTCAAGTGTTTCTGACAAGTCTAACTCTGCAGTAGGTAGATAGAACGACCCACCATTAGGTAACTTACGTTCCTCTGTACCTGCCTTAACGTAGTGCTGTACAGGAAGACGTTTCATTTTGTTTAGTTTATTAAACACATCACCCATAGTTTTAAAGGCATCACGGTTCTCTACTTCCCATATGAATGGGGTAGTATCAATGTCTACTGAGTTGCCATTAGCATCAACAGGATTAACCAAGTCAACAGTACCAAACAATACTCGTGTACGTTTGATCTGTCTTATTAGATCCTGCATCTTCTCAGGTAGAGCCTTGAAGTCTTCGATGTACCCTGCAGGTTTACCACAGTTAAACTGTCCATCGTTATCCTTGAGATCCATGTTTAGATTATCAGCCATGATTGTCTTAACATACCTGTTAGGTGTCGTGTCATTACCTTTAATGAAACGCTTGTACATAAACCTCTGTAAGAATGGACGCATCGCTATGCTCTCTGCATAGTATGTATCACTATCTGGTATCTCCAGTTTATATACACCACCACTGACAACCTCAACGTTAGTCATCTTACCTTTAATTTCTTCTTGACCCATCAATGGTGTGTGATGGATGCGTAGTCTTGCAAGAGAGTTAGTCTTCTCTTTTGTTGGCACTGCCAGTGAACTCATGCCCATTGCTTTTGCCATAGCTTCGTAGTTACTTGTATCTAAATTTGTTATCTGATTCATATATTTCTCCTATGTTAGACTTGTAGGTATATCATGCCACGTCTTTTGTGTCAAGCCAATTATTACCTATTTTTGCTTCTAATAATAGTGGTACATTAAAGTCAACATCCCACTTCTTATTTATGATATCGACCAGTACTTCATTGGTACGATTGATGATCCGTAATACTTTCTCCTTCTCATTAGGGTGTACGTCAATCACGATTGAATCGTGTACGGTATTGACAACACATGATTGTAATTTGTTAGCGTGTAACATCTTGTCTATGTAGATAAGAGATACAGGCACAATGTCTGCTGTAGCAAATGATTGCACAGGATAGTTTTTTACCTGAGTAAAGTATGTAATACTTCCATTGGCTCTACGTGTAGCCAGAGGGAATGCAAACTCACGACCTGATGGAGTACGCACATTACCTGTAGTAATTACTTCCTTGGCTAGCTTCTTGTGCCATGCACCTATACCTGAGTACTTAGATGTAAACTGTTGGTAGTAGGATGCTTCTGCTGGTGTACGACCAAACCCAGACGCACCGTAGAGAGGGGCAAATGTGTGTGCCTTTGCGTCTTGGCGAGAGATGTGTTGCCCTGCTTCTGTAATAACTTTAGCTGTATAGCTGTGTACATCAAAGCCTGTAGCTACCTCTTCTATTGCAACCTTATCCTGACTGAGGAATGCAGCTACACGAAACTCTAACTGAGCGAAGTCAGCTTCACAAATCTGTCCACCATCCCAGCGAGAGACAAACACTTTCTTAACTGGAAACGTACCACCACGTGGCATGTTCTGCATGTTAGGATCAGCACCAGACAACCTGCCTGTACCTGTCCTGTGTTGTAGTAGACGTACATGCAACATACCATCAGGCTTTACATAGGTAGCTATGCCCTCAACAAAGCTGGACAGGTATGTATCCAGAGCAGACAACCTGCGTACTCTCTGTAGAAACATCTCAGCATCATACATACCTCGTGATCTGGCTATGCCCTCTAAATATATTAGGGTATCTTTACTTGTACTGAAGCCATTGGCACTTACCCACTTAGCATCAGGTGCATTAAACCTCAACCCAGCTAACTCTTTTCTGTCACGGTACAGATACCCTGCACTGGCACACTCAGGACAGTTGTTTGTATTCTTATATGGTGAGCCATCCTTACGCTTCTTACGTATCCAACCATGACCCATGCACTGTGTACAGACAACAGCATACTGTTTATACAGAGGTAAAGTCATCTGTCTTATGTTTGCTAGGTGTTGCCTGTCAGATACACGATCATCGTATGCTTCAGCCCAGACCTTCTTATCAAATACCTTACGGCTAAATATAATCCAAGACAATTGCTCTGGGCTGTTAAGATTGATGGGTCTGTCACCCATGAGTTCCTGTACCTGTTTCTCTAGCTGTACTGTAAGCTCCTGCTTTTCTGCCTCAAACTCTTTGCGTACCTCTTCAAGTGCTTCCATGTCTACCTTGAAACCTCGTTGGTATATACGAGCTAGGTGTACAACTAAGTCATTGGTCAGTCGTATTGTATCTACTAATGTTCTACCTGTACCATACGTATACTGCCTGTCCTGATGCCTGAACAACTGCTGTGTTGCATGCAGATCAGCAGACAGATACTCAGACAACTCATCGTGTGGTATCTCTGATACATTCAGACCTTGCTTAAAGTATTCTTTCAGTGTGTCCTGCTTCTGTGTATGTAGCTGGTGTCTTTCTGCACATGCTTCAAGAGACAGTGGTTCTTTCTGCCCACGCTGTAGTACATACTCACCTAGCATGGTATCAAACACTCTGCCATCATAGGTAAAGCCTGACTCCCACAGCCACATCAAATCATGTACTGCATTGTGAGCAACCAGACGAGTAGTACGATCAAGCATCTTCTGTACTATCTCCCTACCATTTTCTGTGGGGGGATGCTCTGTGTGGTCAAACGTTACAATTTGCTCAAGCCCAGTACCATCTAGCATCCCCACCATAACAAGTGTATTCTCTGGTTCGAATGGATCAAGGTGCATCTTGCCATTCCTTTTAACTACTGTGTTCTCTACGTCTAGGATTGTTATCATGTTGGTTGTTCCTCTTTACTTATAGTATCCGTGTTTATCTTTGGGGTTAAACACTTTTGTTATCTTTTTTACCACGTCTATCTGTTGGTTGTCAACCTTAGATAAAACTTTTACTGCATCATAGGAACTCATCTTGAACCACTCTCCTCTACGTTCCTCTGCTACAGTGTCAGCAAGAAGGTGTGCCTCTGCCTCTGCTGTACGCCTGTCACTGAAGAATACTTTATGTAATAGTACATAGTCTCTGAGTGGGCTGGATGTCTGATAACTATTAAGCCTGTCTTCGGCATCAACTGCCATGCCTATCTTGACCCAACCATCCCATGCTTTGTTTACTATTATGTATACGTCACCCTCTTTAGGCTTATCGTATAAATCGTATACCTTTTTATTAATGTAATGTACTCTTGATCTAAATGTTGTCATGCTACGTACCTCTCTAGCTCATCTATCCTAACGTTGTAACAGTCTGCGTGTGCTGTCCAATTATTCGATGGGTCAAAGTCACCCTTCTTTATATAAGTAGCCTTGTCATAGTATTCTTTTTTGTTCAATGAACCCAAATACCAACCTACTGAATGATCCTTTAGTACCCTAACAAAAGCGTAGGCATCACAGTTTTGTTTTGTATTATAGTTAGCTACGCTACACTCGTAGTGTGGTAAAGGTTTGACGGTAGTCTGCTTAGTCTTTACATCTACCTTCACATCACCAACTGTAATGTCATAGTCGTATGTGTTTTGCCATACTCCTTTTAATGCTTGTATAGCTATCTGTTCTCCTATAAATCCTGCAATGTTTCCTTTGCCTTTTAGTATGGAGTTGTTTAGTTTTCCCATCTCAATAGATTTATCCTTTGCTAACTGTATCATCTCATCTGTTATCTTTATCTCAATCATACTACATACCTCGCTGTTTTGTATTCTAATTCGCAATGGACAATACCATGCCAGCCTGACAGTTTATTCTTAACTAAGTTCAGGTGACGCATCGTATCCTCTTCGTCTTGCCCTTCTACTGGTGGGTTCTTTGCAATCAGTATCATCAGGTCAGCTTCTGCCGCCTTACCTGTACGTGAGCCTTCCATCATGGCCTGATTGAGTACCACCTTATTCTCTGCATCAGCAGATAACTGTGACATGTAGAATATTGCACACTCATGTTGCTTGGCTATCTGCCTAGCATGTATGGCATTAGCCTTGAGTGCCTCATCTGTTCGGGCAAAGCCCCCTGTCTTTGCAAACTTGTCTCCCATGTCTAAAACTACGATGTCAGGCTTATAGGATTTACAAATACTTTCAACCCACGCCATGTCCATATTGGTAGAGTCTTTAAACAATATTTTTTCTCTTACCTCTCCGTATATTTCCATCGCCTTCTCTTTGTTTTTTACAATCTGATGTTTGTCCATTCCTGTTGCCGCTGTTATGTATCTGTGTACTACCCGATGGTATCCCTCTTCGTTACATAACACTATACACTTAGCACCCTGTCGTGCAAAACCATTTGGGCCTGCAACTATAGATGCATGGAAAGATGTTTTACCTGTGTTAGGTCTTGCACCTACCTCAATCAAGTGGCCTGCGTTAACTCCTTCTATTTTACGTGTAAGAGTAGGCAGATTAAATGTCCACTGAGACTCAAGATTTGTCATAGCAAGTATAGTATCTAGGCTAGTGTCTTCCCACTTTATATTTAAGTTAGGTGTGAAGTCATCGGCATACTGTTCTAATAGTATTCGTAGTGGTTCAAGGCTAGTCTTGTCACCATTCACATAGTCAAAGCCAAGGTTAGCAATGTCTTCTCCTATTACTTGTTGGAATAATTTAGACAATACTTCCTGTGCTATGTCATTACCTAGTGGCGGCTTGCTCGTTATCTGTGTAAACAAAGCACTGTATGCCTGCTTCTGTGCCGTAGTCATTGTCGGATTGTTAGCCATAAATAGTGACTCTATCTCAGCAGGTGTAACTGTACGTTCATACCTATGCATTGCAGCATCGACTGCTTCCTTAATCTTTCGGACATCCTTGCTGAACAATCTGTTGGGGCATCTAGCTCCACGATGCTCATCGTAAAAGTCTTTGTCCATTAGACTGCGTATTAAACTTAGTTCCATTATTGTTCTCCTATGCGTGTTAGATTTTGTAGGTCATCAGGGTTTCTGTATTTCAAATCATCGTGTAGTTTCAAGACACGTACTGTGTCTACATATCCTCTTAGTTCTTTAGCAAATTGCAGTGTCTTACGTAGGGCGTCTGGGTCTAGTGCTATTACTGCCGTTGAGAACTGTGAGAGATACCTTTTGTGTGCTTCTGATAATGACGTACCCAACACTGCAACCCCTACATATACATGACTACCAACAACAGCGGCACTCACACAGTCCTCAACAACTACTGCGACACTACCATAGCCTGAAGCATACGGCAAGTCATTCTTTCCATATCGTTTCCATTTAGGCAATCGTTTACCCAAACTTCTTCCTGTAGCATCAACAGTGTGACCATTATGCACCACTGGAAACACTACCCTGTGTTCTCGTACATCATACAACAAGCCTAGCTTGTCAGCATCTAACCCCCACTCACTACAGTAAGGAGCAATAGCCTTTGTGTCACGTACTAACCACTCAGGTTTATCGAACTTAGGGATACCCCTAGTCTCCGACACAGTCTTACCTAGTGACTTACGTATGTCATCACTAGATAAGTGTACTCTTCTACCACCTGACACAGTACACCCAGCCTTGTAACAGTTCCATACAATAGAACCCATGTTGTTTGTAATAGTAAATGTCTTCTTACCATTACACTCAGGACAATCTATTCTTTTTGTATCACCATTTATAAGTGTTATATCATTTAGTATTTTATTAATATTCATTATGTATCACTTTCTATGTTACTCACAGTGTTCGATTGTACAGATACATTTCTACGTGTCAAGGCTTCATTTGCAGAAGTGTACGTATTTTTTAAATAGGGTTTCACAGAAGCCACATTAGCATGGCCTGTCACTGCCATAATATTAGTCAAGGGTACACCCTTATCTACCATCTGTACTACTCCTGTCCTACGTAAGTCCATTAGTCGTAGCCTCTCAGACAGCCCAGCTTTACGCATGACAGCCCTTCCATTTTTTGAGAACCTTTGCATCGCATAGGGATAGAACACGCCACGAGTGGGCGTTACATGAGGAGCTACATACCTTTGAAAGCCAAAGTCTTTATGCTGTTCATGTAACATCGACATCAGGTCATCTGATATGGGCAGGAATACCTCTGCCCTACGTTTGCTCTGCTCTAATGTTAATACTTTATCATCAAAGTCGATGTCTTCCCACTCCAGTGTACGCATGTCACCTATTCTTTGACACCATTCATACGTCATCTGTATGATCAGACCAATGTTTCTAGTGGTGAAGTCAGAGTAGGCTACGTCAAGAAACTTGAGTACGTCTTCGTGCTTCCAGACTACCTTACGTTTGATCTCAGGCTTACGTTTGATACTAGTGAAAGGATTCTGCATGGCATACTCCATCTCCACAGCATAGTTAAACACTCTGGATGCACAGGTAGCTACATGATTAGCGAAGCTGACACCTCGCCTGACCCACTCCTCGTATGCCCACTTAGCTTTCCTAGAGGTGAAGCCTGTAAACTTCTCATTGCCTACTGAAGCAGACACCACCCCAAGGAAATACTTGTAGTCATTCTTAGTTGTATCTCTAAGCATATCAAAGTCATTAGACTTATAGTACAGTTGTACTAAATCATTTATGCTTACGATTTTATTCATTTAGTTTCCTCTCCAACATAACTAAGAGTGCCTCTATCTCAGATGCTTTCTCTCTCACAGTAGGTCGTGACTTGTGTACGGCATCTGTCTTTATGAGGTTAGCTACACGTCTAATTCTATGTAGTATTACATCTACCTCTTTACTCTTGTCAATTTCTTCAGCGGTTTTATCTGTCCAGTGTCTGTGTTCTGCCCATTTAGCCATTGTAGTCTCCTCTCCAATCATCTAAGTCCATATTTACCATGAGCATATAAGCATCATCATAATGTCTGTTGTTAACTTTTACTAGTGTGTCATACCCATCACGTATCTCTCCCAGAGACTGCTCTACACACTCTATTACGAGATCCTCAGTGCAGTCCATGTGTAATTCTATTCCACCACGTATGTAGTACATAGGTAATGCCACATGGCGTTCAATCATTTCCTTACGAGTGATATCGTATATGTCATTCGTCATCTATAGTCTCCTCTATTAAAAAGTTTACAGTTCTCAGTCCTTCCTCATGCCTGACCATCAGGTAATCAAATGGACATGTCTTTAGCCATGCATGTAACTGCTCTTCCTGTGACAGGAGATCCCATTCAGCCTGCGTGTTACCATGCAGTGACTTCACAGGGTGTGTGCTACTCAGTATTATTCTTCTCATTCTTCTTTCTCCTTTGGGTAATATACATCTACTTGACATTGGCAGTTAGGGCAAGACAGGTTAGTAACTATAGACCATGTATCACTCTCTTCTTCTATGTCGTGATCACCACCCCATACTAACTCTGTCTTACAGTGCCAACAGTTCACTCTGCTACCCCATGTTCATAGTTTTTCAGTAGCATTTTTAACTCTAGTACACCTGTGGTTTCTATATTCTTTTCTACCCACTCGTATACTAAATCTAGTACCTCACCATCTGTCAGCTCTTCATTATGGGCAGACTCCTCTACGTATGCTATACCCCATTCGTGCATTGAGGTTTCCCAGTCCGTCAGGCTTGGTGAAGCAATTTTAGCGTCAAACATTGCCTCTTTAGCTATTGATGCCGCTAAAGCCCTTGCTTGCTCCTCACTATCAGCTTCTATCTCATAGTTTTTATCGTAAGTTATGTCTAAAGTTATCTTCACATCATACATCATCTTATTTATCCTCCTTGTAATAATTGCACATACCATTTGTGGTATTTATGTCACAGTCAGGGTATGAAGGGCAGTCGTTATGTACATACTCATACCACCCTTCGTTAGCACCCTGCCAGACAGTGACTATCATGTTACGTTCACTGTCTAGCGTAGCTGTCACCCATCCTGCCAATTATGCGGCTAGTTGATTAAATTGTGGACTGTCTATCCACTTGGATACTTCCAACTCACGATTGAACATGCTGATATTCTTAGTATCATAGCCTGTGTTACGTAAGCTGAAACCGTTGCGTTCATCTGCCCATGAACTGTAGTTCGTGAAGGCAGAGTACACTGCGTACTTGTTCTGTCCACGTACTGATGCTTCAGCACAACACAACTCATACATCTTCTCAGCCTTCTGCTTAGACGGTATCATAGACTCAAGCATAGCCTTGACCTCGTAAAGACCTACTCTCTGCCTAGCCCATAGCTGTAGCTTCTCAGCCTGCTCGTTAAAGCTACGCTGACTGTCTCGTAGTTGCATCTGGAATATACCAAAGTCAAAGCCTGATGTATGCTTACGCTTCACCTTGTCATGCTCACCAGAGATGCATCCGTTGGTGCAAAAGCTGTCAATCCAACCATGTAGACATAGGCTACTGCATGATGAGTCCACACCATGTAGGCTGATGATCCTTTGACTTACCTCAGTCTCATGCTTAGATGTACGTACAAAGTTGGTAACTTTAGGTAGTACCATGTCCATCATAGTCCACCCACCATTACGTGCAACTCTCCAACTAACTTGGGCATCCTCTAGTGCATCCTCACCCAGAGTATCCACTACTGTGTCAACTACACCATTGTAGTGTTCAGGGTGACTGACGCAGGTGAAGTCTTTGCCTACTACATTCAGGTATTTACCTGTAGTTTTGTTGATGACATACTTCTTATCATCTACCTTCGTATCCTCAAAGGCTATGTCAAAGTCTACTGACTCAGGTACTGTAAAATCAAATGGCATTATGTATTCTCCTCTTCGTTTAGTTTCTCTTGTTGCTGTGTAAATTTGTCCTGTTGTTCAGTCCACTCAACAGCCTTATCTTCTGCCGCTTTCTGTAACTCAGGGGTTGGCATATCAAATATAATTTTCATAGTGTATTCTCCTTTATTGTTGGTTAACGCTTGGCAACTGTGCCTTGCTTATATAGTTGTATCACATCTTTAATGGGGTGTCAACTAAGTTCTAAAAACTCTTCTGCCATACCATCATGTTCAGCCCACGTAAATGGATCTTCCAGTACACGATACGTAGCTAGTGGCTTGAGAGTCTGTGTCCTGCCATTACGCACAGGGTAGACAGTGATCCACATCTTGCCATCATTATCATCTGTCCACATCTGCATATCACAGTGTTCACCCATGCTTATCCATTCATCCTCTGGGTACTCCCATATTATGTCTACATCACCATCATTGTGTGGTTGATTAGGGTAACTCATGTTTACTCTCCTTACTTAAATAATATATCAATGTCATCTTCTTCTCCTATACATTTAATCCATACTCACTTAGGTCTGGTGACCCTAACGGTTTTGTCACCAAGTCATCTTTGTATATGCCCTCTTGTAACCACTCAGGCATAGCCCTGTTCTTATTCCAACGTGCAAAGGACATCTTGTCACGTTTGTAGAACTGTCGATAGGCTCTGATAGGCCAATCCTCATCTGTCTTGAGATCATCGTGACCTGAGAAACACTGAGGGTGTGGTGTCTTTCTGCCCTGCGGTATATAAACAACACCTTCGTGAAGAGAGTCATAGTGTTTTGCACAGCCATGTTTCTTGCCATACCTGTGTGTATACTCATCAAGCATGGCGTCATACAGTAGCCAAGCATATCTGTAGTTAGCATTAGTCTCCATAGCCCACAGAGTACATGGATGCTTCTGATGCACAGGCTTGTACAGCCCACGCCTTTCCGCATACTCTGGCCTGTGATGCCACAGTGCAGTGCATAACATCTGTGCTTCTTCGAGTGGCATCTTCACTATGTGTTGGTCACACAGTGACTCAGCTATGTCTTTAGGGTCGTGATATAATATAAATCTATTCATGTCATTGTATCCTCAATGGTGCTTCGTGAATGTTTTCCATCCCAACATAATCGTTGGAAGGGTACTCTTTATTAAACAGAAACTCAACGTTACTGTCTGGGTGCTGACGCATTACTAATTCCATAGCAAAGATCGTAGCAGATTCCCAGTCCTGTACGGCAGGGTAAGTGTCATCTAACCTGACAACACTTTCCACACCATCAATGGCAACGCCTATTTCATATGCCATTACTGCCATACTATGCGGCTTTCCACGTAACTTCCATACCATTTGTTAGTATCTTAGTCATTTCATCGTCAGCTTTCTGAGCTTCACTAGTATGATACAATTTTCTTGCATCAAGATCTTTGAGAGTTAACTCAACCTTAGTACGTCTTACTCGTTTCTTGTTCAACAAGCCCATAGACTGTAGTAGTCGCACTCTGTATTGAATACGATATTCATATTCATTAAGCATATGAGCAATCTCTTTTATAGACATAGTAGAATAGTTCTCAAGAATAACCTCATCTTGTGGGTAGTAGTTGTATGTGAAAGCTTTAGCTCTGCCAAAGTGTACTACGTGTCTTGCATATAGTGATGGGTTAGTTTCTTTGATAGGTGTTGGTATAGTCATAGCTGGATTCTCCTCTGTTGCTATTGGGGTTGGTTTAATTCTAGTAGTTTTAAAAATTGCTTGTGTCATATTATGCTACCTTTCTATGTGCATATTTCTGTTTACGTAGTTTCCTACGCTCTTTCTTCCACTCATCTGAGTGCTTCTTAGTCTGTCCGACATCGGACACTCTAACCTTTATTGTCTTTTCAAGATTCATTCTCTCGTATCGCATTTTTATTATCCTCCTTGCGGTTACGTTTAGCCTTGCCACCCTTCTTAGGTGGTATGACTTTGGGTGATTGACGTTCCTGTAGCATAGCCTTTGCTACTGGGTTACGATGTATAACAGTTTTACGTTTCATCATGATCTCCATGTTCTGACTACCCAATATAGTATCAGTAGTTGTATTGTCAACTTAATAATTTCAGACCACTCAAATAACATCAGGCTATGCCATGCATCTCTCTCCAAGCTACCCAAGTGATAGCCTGAACATGATATGCTTTGTACTTCGTGCCTAGCTTCTTATTGATAGCCTTGGCTGTAGACAGATAAGCATCGGCAATAACTTTGTATTCACGTTTGCCAACATTAGATTTGGCATCAGTAAGTGTATACCTTTTGCCATAGTATATGTTCTTAGCATGCCCATCAATTACGCAAGTATCTTCACCCATTATGCAACCATAAAATGGTACAATCTTTTGCCCATTTAACAGTGGTTTAACTTGTCCGACATCGGACAGCCCAAGTATCTTCAATGCTTTAAGCTTGTTGGGGTTGTATGTACACACCTTTACTCGCCACATATTTACATAAGCATTATCTACATATGCTTTACACATATTACGTGCATCTACCTTGTTACGTTCCCAGTTATTATTCACTGACAAGGCAGACGCTACACCTACCACCTTCCACAGTGGCAGGCCAGTATCTTTAGCTATCTGATTACAGTCACGCTTGGCACGTTTATACCATGCTACACCATTACGTATAGTCTCAGGTGATGCTCTGTTAAACATCTTTAATATGTTGTTAGTCATCCATCTTCTCCACAATATTTATTCCATTCCTCTGGTGTAATACCAGTCTTGATAAACTCACGATCCTCCAGACTTACATCAGGCATTACATTACCAATGAGTTCGCCATCACGCCATCGGATAATTTGCCAGTTAGTGACAGGTATCTCACGAGTTGTGATGTTACCAGTAAGCATTGATTTCATAGCTATTCGCAT
>Ga0209634_1000662_pt1 | contig 26490 bp, 43 predicted proteins | sample LinPmetageLP40_FD_184043 | JGI IMG/M metagenome (GOLD analysis project Ga0209634, IMG submission 184043) | Marine viral communities from the Pacific Ocean - LP-40 (SPAdes) (version 2) | ecosystem: Environmental > Aquatic > Marine > Oceanic | place: Pacific Ocean | collected 2010-08-26 | reverse complement strand
ACGAACTACATAATAAAGAATTAGCAAATGTACAAAAACCTATAGTTCAACCTATCGTTGCTGTATATCCTGCATCTTTTACAGACCAAACTGGGCAAAGAAAAAGCAATAGTGAATTTGCTTTATTTTCTACAGCAGTAACACAAGCACCCTACACATTACTAATAAGAGCCTTAAAACATGCTAGTAATGGCGAGTTCTTTAGAGTAGTAGAAAGGGTTGGTCTTGATAACCTTACAAAAGAAAGACAATTAATAAGATCAGCTAGAGAAATATATGCTAAAGATGAAGCAGAAAAAAATGTTCCGCCACTGCTATTTGCAGGCGTCTTGCTAGAAGGTGCGGTCATAAGCTATGATAGTAACTTGTCAACTGGTGGAATTGGTGCAAGGTATCTAGGAATAGGAACTAGTATTCAATATAGAGAAGACAACATAACAGTTAGCCTTCGCATGGTATCAGTAGCAACAGGCGAAATACTTATAGAAGTTTTAAGCCAAAAAACCATATTTAGTTATGGTAAGTCAGAAGACGTATTTAGGTTCATAGAAATGGGTACTGAGCTTGTAGAAATTGAGTTAGGCAATTCAAGAAACGAGTCAACAACTATAGCTCTATCAAAAGCAATAGAGGGTGCTGTTTTAGAGTTGATAAATGTCGGTTACGACAGGAGTTTTTGGAAACATGAAGAACTTAAAATTAATAAGCCTGATTGTGATGATGATTGCATCGCCACTTTACGCGGCTGATAACGAAATATATTTAGACCAAAGCGGTACTACGCTTAATTTAGACATTGAGCAATTAGGTATATCAAACATCATTGGTGGACTGAATTCAACAGCAGGTAGTGTCAATGCTTTTGATATTGATGGTACAAGTATGACTATTGATATTAATATGATTGGAAACACTAATAAGTTTTTAGGTGATATTTGGGCAGATAGTTTTACTGCACTTTATAACTTTACTGGTAATAGTAATATTTTTACTATACAAGTAGACCCATCTAACACTTTTGGTGCTGATTCTTCAAATCAAAACATAGCTGTTACAGGCTCTAGCAATACATTCACCTTAAATCAAGGCACAACTGCTTTAGCAGCTACTTTAGATTTAGACTGGATTATTCAAGGTTCTAACAATACCGTTGTATCTAATATTAATATTGATGGTGCAACTAACTACATGGATATAGACGGCTCAGACAATACAGTTAATTATACAGGTACAGGTGTTAGCGCATCAGCAGGGGGTTACTTTTGGTTAGATCATACAGGTGGACAAAGAACATTCAATATTCAACAACTGAGTACACAAGATAATGACTGGCTCAAAGTTATTAGTATTGGTGGCAATGCTGCTTCCACTGTTTGTATTATCCAAAACGACCAAGGAACAAGCACAAGCTGTTGATATTGGTGGGATATCTGAACTCAACGGTTCAGCGCAAATAGTAAGAGATAAACCATTAAATGCAAAAGTAGATTTTGCTATTCAAAGCAACGATGAAGCTATAACTTCAAATGGAAGAATGGCTATAACTTTTTTAGATGATTCTATTGTAAAACTTACTGAACACTCACAACTTCTTATTGACGAATACATATACGACCCTGACCCTAGTAAATCTAAAATGGCACTTACCTTTGGTTTAGGTACTGCAAGATTTATTACAGGAAAATTAAATCAAATTGATAAAAAAAATATACAACTTAAAACGCCAACTGCAAACATAGCTATAAGAGGTACAGATTTTACTGCCACAGTTGATGAGCTAGGTCGTAGCTTGATAATACTATTACCTGACTCTCTAGGCTTCAGTAGCGGTGAGATAGAAGTTATTACTGCAATGGGTAGTGTTTTACTAAATAAACCATTCCAAGCGACTACAGTAAGCGTATTTGAATCTAAACCAAGTAAACCAGTCATACTAGATTTAACATTAGACATTATAGATAACATGCTTATTGTTACACCACCTAAAAAGGAAACTAATTTTACAGAAGAAGTATCACAAAATGCTAAAGCAAACATCTTAGATTTTAATGATTTAGATATAGATTATCTTGAACAAGATTTTTTAGGTGCAGATGAACTTGAATTTACTGAGCTTGATATTAACTATCTTGATACAAATTTTTTAGAAGACTTACTTGATGTTTTAGATTCATTAACTATTGGTGAGGATGAAGATGCATTAGCTGATGCAGGCTCAATAGGTTTAACAGGAACAAAAATAGGACAAGACCCTGAAACACAAATAACTACACTAATTGCAGGTGATATCATAAGTGTAAGACGAAATGTAAATGATTCTGTTAGATTGGATTTAAATAGTAACGATGCTTACACTTTAATTATTATACAAGATGGTGTATCTAATGTTGTAAAAATCAATGGTGGTGGTGATTCACAAATAACTATTACACAAAGTGAATAATATATAACAAATTTAAATACCTCTTTTTCTATAGATATTTCTTACATGTTTTTCAACATCTTGATTCATGCTACTAAAATCTTCGCATTTTCTAGATTCTTTTTCATATGTTAATACATAGTCCATATCATCACAGTAACTACAACCAGTAACACCTTTGTCGCAATACTGGTTATCATCATTAGCATCTTTACAGTTTTTCCAATCAATCATTATTTGCTCCAAAGGTTGTTTAGTTCTGTGATTATTGTAGTGTTAGTTAAACCGCTAAGTTCCATTTCTAGACCTGCAATGTGGTCATTTATATCTGTATCTGCATATTCAATACCATTAGCTAAATGCAACTTAGCAATTGTTAAAAATGCTTTAACTTGTTCTATTCTTTTTTCTAATTTATTCATTTGGTTTCCTTTTAAGTTTTTGTTTAACATACAGTTATTATAACAACTATGATTATAAAAACAACCCTCTTAGACAAAAAAAATGTAATAATTAACTAATGAAAAAATTGTTAATTCCTTTATCTATTGTATTGTCTTTACCTCTACTGTTTCAAAGTACACCTACTGAAATTATAAAACTAAAAATGTTTGATACTTTTATAAAAAAACAAGAACCATCAGGTAATTTTGTAATCCTTAATATTACTGAAGATGATGTTGAACGTGAGGGTGGTTATCCATTACCAAGAAGAAGACTAGCTGAAATACAAGTGCAGTTAATTAATGAAGGAGCAATTGGTGTTGGTTGGGTTATGTCATTCCCACAACCTGACAGAATGGGTGGAGATAAAGTCTTTGCAACAACATTGGGTTATGCACCATCAGTTATTGCAATGTTTGAAGATGGAAAAAACAAATTTCCAAAACCTACAGGCACCGTTGTAAAAGGTCCTAATGTTGATGGTATAGTATCTATGGGAGTCAAGGAAAACCTGCACACTCTAGCAATAAACACATTACAGGGTTTAGCCATTGCTCCCACTGAAGTTGACCTTTTAGTTAGAAGAATTCCACTTTTAGTACAAACACCAAAAGGCAATTGGTTGCCTAGTTTCGGCACACAAATATACAAAGCTCTTTTTAATGTTAAAACATACATTATAAAAACTAATGATAATGGTATAGAAGAAATATCAATAAGAGGAATACCACCTATAAAAACAGACAGTCTTGGTCGTAAGTGGATTAGTTGGGTAGATACGCCACAAACAGATTTAAAAGAAATGAATGTTGCAGGTAAGTTTGTGTTCATAGGTGTAACAGCTAATGGAGTAATGCCAACTCTTGCTACACCAAATGGTTTAATGGAGCCACATAAAATACAAGCATCACTTGCTGAATCACTGCTTATACAAGATTCACCATATGTACCAGATTGGAGTTTAGTAGCAGAATTAGGAATTTTTATGATTTTTGTGTCTCTGACGTGGCTTGTAATAGCTTCTTTAGGTGTAACTAAGGGTGTAAGTATGGCTATTTTTATACTTATATGCACGTCTTATACAGGATATGCACTTATAAACAAAGGTATATTAATAGATGTTACATGGACTTTGATATCAGAATTTACAATAGGTTCAGTTGCATTTTATTTAAGGTTTAGAGAACAATACAAATTAAGATTACAAATAAAAAAACAATTTGAACACTACCTAGACCCTAGACAGGTAAAACAATTACAAAAAAATCCTTCTTTATTAAAACTAGGGGGTGAAAAAAAATACTGCACATTTTTATTTACAGATGTTCGTGGTTTTACATCTTTATCAGAAACCTTAGAACCTGAAATAGTAACTTACATTATGAACAAAACTTTAACTGCACAACAAAAAGCAGTTCAGGCACATGGTGGAATGGTTGATAAATATATTGGAGATGCAATGATGGCAATATTTAATGCACCTATAGATTTACAACATCATGAATCAAAAGCTATTGCATGCGCTATAGACATACAAAAAAATATGGAAGTACTTAATAAAGAATTAGAAACAAAAGGAATATCATCAGTACAAATTGGTATTGGTATTAATACTGGTTATGCAATTGTTGGAAATATGGGTTCTGAAACAAGGTTTGACTATACTGCAATTGGTGATCCAGTAAATGTTGCAGCAAGACTAGAATCAGGTACAAAAGATGCTGGTGTTGATTTGTTAATTGGTCAAGACACTGAAAAAGGTATAGAATTTGATCTAATACCATTAGAATCAATTAGTGCTAAAGGTAAAAAAGAAAAGTTACAGGTGTATACATGGAATTTAAATTAATTCTTAAATGGTTTCTAGAGCTGTTCAAAACAAGATATAAAATTACTGTTTCTTTTAATAAAGAATATGGTGATGCTGATGATAAAAGTTATATATCTAAAAAAATAATTACACAAAAAGACAACCATCTAAAATTTAGAGATATAAATAATAAACTTGTTGAATATAGAAGTGCAGCTGGTCTTAATTACATAATTGAGGATATTTGATGCAACAAGTATTTATAGGCGTAATATTATTCTTAGGCTTTATGACTTACTTTTTATATAACGAAAACACTACCCTAAAGTCTAATAACCTTGCACTAGAGGGTGCTATTGCCTCACAAGAGGAAGCTATAGAATCTATACAAGCTGACTTTGAATTACAAACCCAACAGATGAATGACCTAACTCTTAAATCACAAGCAGCACAGCGAGAGATGAAAAGATACACACAATTTATACAGAACTATGAACTGGCATCTAAAATACTAGCTGACCCAATAGAAATGGAGAGGAAAATAAATAATGGAACAAAACATATCATGGAAGATATTGAGAACATCAGTACAACAATTGATGATCTTGATAATGGTTTGCAGTTGCAGTCTGATTCCGACTAAACAGATAGAAGTAACAGCAAAACCACTAGATAGGAAAATAGTACAACCTATTATGCCTAGAGAGATTGACTTGCAAGAACCTAGATGGATTGTAATAACACCTGATAACTGGGAAGATCAATTAGCTATGATTGAACAACAAGAAGGAGAGCTTGTTTTCTTAGCAATGACTATCCCAGACTACGAGATAATGGCTTATAACATGCAAGAAATTAAGAGGTATATAACTGAATTACAAGATGTAGTGATTTACTATAGAAAGGTTACAGTTGACAAACCAGTAGAATAATCTGATAGAATTAAGGCTCATTCATTATATAGGAGAATAATATGATGGGAATGATAGGAGAATGGTTGGGTATAATTACAGGCGTAGTTTGTGCAGCATCAATAATTTGTGCATTAACACCAACACCAAAAGATGATGTCATGATCGGTAAGTTATATAAACTTATTGAGCTGTTAGCATTAAACATTGGCAAGGCTAAGAAGTAGTCATGTCTGATAGCGTTACACCATTCGTATACAATGCTTCATTGGATAGGGTAGTAGATGGAGACACCATAGATGTAGTGCTAGATTTAGGCTTTTCAGTAAAGCTTCACAAACAAAGAGTGCGATTAGCAGGTATTGACACACCTGAATCACGCACAAGAAATTTAGAAGAAAAAGCATTAGGCTTAAAAGCTAAACAAAGACTTATAGAACTTTGCAAAGATTCATTTAAAATACAATCACTAGGAAAAGGTAAATATGGCAGAATACTTGGCATCCCTTATACAGAAGATGGGCAAAGTATTTGTCAAATGCTTATTGATGAGAAACATGCAGTTGAGTACTGGGGCGGTACTAAGACTGGTAAAATTTTGGAAGATGGAACATGGGGAGAATGAAATGAAAATATCACAAGAAGGCATATCGTTAATAAAAAAATTTGAAGGTTGCGAGTTAGAAGCATACAAATGTGCAGCAGGAGTTTGGACAATAGGATATGGACATACAGAAGGGGTTAAACCTAATGACGAAATGGATAAAGAATCTGCAGAAGAATTACTTGCTTTAGATTTAGTAGTTTATGAAAAGTCAGTAAGTTGGATTATTACAGCACCCATGAATCAACATCAATTTGATGCACTTGTTTCTTTTACTTTTAATCTAGGAGAGACAAATTTATGTAGCTCTACTTTAAGAAAAGTCCTTAATCAAGAACAATATAATGAGGTGCCAAACCAAATACGCAGATGGAATAAAGCTAACGGAAAAGTTAATGACGGATTGATTAGACGTAGAGAAGCAGAAGCATTACTTTTTGAAGGGAAAGATTGGGAAAATATTTAAATGGCTCTCAGTAAAACACAAACTAAAAGATTAGGTTCTATACTTTCAGTTATGTTTAGTGAATCACTACCAAGTGAATTATTAACTATTTTGATAAGTGAGGGATATGTTAAATTACATGAGCAAGATTATTTACTCACTGAAAAAGGCTTAGATGAAAAAAATAGATTATGTACTTTAGCAGGTTTGAATATTATGTATTCTTCAGAAAAAAAGTAACACATAGATAATATTACTATTTGTTTGTATATTTACGTTTCTGCAAAATATTTTCATATTCAACTCTAGCACAAAATAAATAAGCTTCAGCTTCTTTCAATTTATATTCATATTTTTCTTTTTGCTTATTAAAAAAATCTATTTTATCAAGCACTTCTCTTAAATTTATTTTATTCATTTTTTAATTCATTGCATTAGTGCCACTTATGAAAACACTATCATTAAGTCTTTTGAAACCATACATTTTTCTAAATGTAATCCTTGCATCATTTTCATTTAACAATGGTTCTTTATACATTTCTCTTTCAACACGATTTGCATAGCACCATCTGTTAAAATTAACGTCGTACGATGCTTTATCGTCATATTTAAATTCATTCATTTGTAACTCCTTTTAGTTCTTTATAGTGAATTTCTATCATTTTTTTTATTAATTTCCCAGTCTTTACCTCATGATGTTTACGCAAAGCTGTAAGCATTTGATGTGTATCAGGGTCAATTCTAAATTGAACTGTTCTTGTGTTTGGTTTGTTTTGTTTAAAATTAAGTTTCATTTTTTTGAGACCCTTTGCCTTTTCTTTTATCTAAAATTTTAGTTGTTGCTTTGTCTAGTTTTTTTGCAGTGATATCGTCAAGACCATCAACAATTAAATGTTCGTCTAACCATTTTTTATTTATACCTGTATCAATTAACTTTTGTCTTAGTTTAGTCTCAAAGTTTTTTTTCTTAAATTTACTGTGCATTTTCACTCCGTTATATTATGAGACATAAAATAGTTTTCTATTAATTTTGCAATTCTTGGATTTATAACAGCATAATTATTTTCAAATCTAGCAATCATGCTTCTATTTGGTACACCATTAACTACATAACCTAAGTATTCAGCAACTTCTAATTGTGTAACACCATATTCTTTTCTTAAATTCTTTAAATCTTGACCTGTCATCTTTTGCATTATCTACTCCATTTTTTTTGTTTATATTCTGTATTCGTGTGTCCCAGTTCTTCTTTCAAGACTTTTTTAATATGCACCATATCATCTACTATCTGTCTGTTTTCTTCTTTTAACTCTGCAATATCTAGTATGCTTTGATCACAAAGATGTATACCATCAGTTGGTTCTCCACCGCTAGGGTTGTTAATCATACCTTTTCTACTAGTTACGCTTTTAGGTGGAAGTATACCTAGTTCTTTTAATTTGTTATGTGGGTAAACTTTAGCAACTGGAGTAATTTTCTTTGAATACCAAACTCTATAGTTAAATTCATTTCTTGTAGTACCAGTATAATTTTTTCTAGCTATCAACTCCATTCCCATAGATTTAGCATATTGTCTCAATCTACCAATATGTGAATATTTTGCTATAAGGAAAGAATCTCCTATATCCATATTGCGTATTAAATTCTTTTCTTCTTCACTAAGATAACTAGCATTTGTGCTTGAAGGTATTGGAATGTTTTTTTCAATTTTAATCATAGCAAACTCTAATGAATTGTATTATCTGACAATGGAATAAATTCAAAATAAGGCTCATCTTTATAGCCTTGTGGCAACCAATTTACTGCATTAGTAACTTCTTCTAGTGTGTAATCACAATTTGTTAATTCACCAAAATCATCTATTTTTACAAGCATAGATTTGCCACATAAACTAATGATTCTGTTATTTGTATCAATGTCTTCTTGTTTAAAAAGTTTTGTTAAGTTAAGTGTGTAATACATGTTATGACTATGTAACAGTCCATTGTCATCAAGAATCATGTAATGGTCTTCATCAATTCCTAAACTATCTAATGAGCTATGTCCTAATACTTTAGCAACATCTACATTAGTTTTGTGCTTAGTTTGTGTAATTAATTTTTCGTGTGGGTCAATTTCAATTACCCATATTTTTGGTATCTTATGCATGTTTAATTATGTGTGTATTTGGATTAATATTCATTTCAGTTTCTCTTATATAAACTGGACTTTTTTTAGCACATCTTTTTACTATTGTTTTAGAAAATCCTTCTTTTGCATGTGCTTGTTTAGAAAGTCTTTGTGCTTTATCAATAGCTTCGTTTTCATGTCTGAATCTAGCAACGAACATCCATATATTTTCTTTACAATCATTAGACATATTTTGTCTATATAAATAAACGTTATACATAATATTCACTATCTAGTTTATATACACTCTCAGCTAAGTTATCATAGTTAGAGTCTTCTAATGCTTCTGAAGTAACAGCAAGTATTTGCCCTGCATTCCAATTACAAAACTTACTAACGACTAAACCTAGAGCTTGTTCATCTGATGCTCTATAACCTTTAGTAAAAGAATTTTGTTTTATAGCTTCTAACAAAGTAGGCATAATTTGTGCAATCATTTCATCAGTTGTTGCTTCTGTATTTAATTCTATATTCATATTGTTTCCTTTTTTAAGTTTCAATTTATTGTTCATATAGTTATTATAACAACATTGATTATATAAACAACCTTTTTAGTAAAAAAAATGTATTTATTTTAGAAGGGTAAATCGTCGTCTTGATCTTCAATCCAGTTTTGATTTCCTGAATATAATTGTTTTGCATATTCTTGACCTGCTGTTTTTTTAAAACCGTAGTGTTCAAAAAACTTAAACTCATTGCCAAATTTAATATGAAGTTGTGAATGATGGAAAGCACAAATAGGTATAACTTGGTCATCACCTGCTTTGAGAGACCACCCACGCTTACCATCACTGGGTTTTAATAAATGATGTGCTTGTATAGAACCATTGCAAGACAAGAAGCCTGACCTACTTATAAAGCAAGGCAGGGTTCTTACCCACATAAGATGTTTTTTGTTAACAAGTCTTTTTGACATTAAAAAGGTAATTTTTCAACATCACCTAATTCTTTTTCAACTAATTGGACAGTTGTATAAGGCATACCATCGCGTTTACTTTCTTTTTTACGACCATAAAACTTATATTGAATTCCATCAACAGTAACATTACCACTAAGATCAGGACTATTTTCACTAAACTTTTTGTCGTTTACATAAACTAAACCAATAGACATAGCTACTTCTAATTTTTTTTCACCTTTATTATTTTCGCTTTCTATAATAGTAAAATATCTTTTTTCGTCTTTTTCAAGATTATTATTTTCTGTTGCTAATTCCCACAAGACGCTACCTTTTCTAAGTATTTCTGCATTGTTATCAATCCACAAAGACCCACTTTTTTCTTTTACTTCATATTTCTTATCTTCTTCTGACATTTTATACCTCTCTTATTAACAGTTTATATTTCCAACTACTACTATTGTTATAGTTTCTTTTTTTCAACAATACCTCACCTACAGGCATATTATATTTTTGCCTATATTCAGGTTTCCTAAAATCACGCATAGATGCTGTAAGTCCACTTTCACTACATGATTTAGAAAATTTATTTAAAATAAATAATTTTAATTCATATGGTGTCCACCAATTACCCTGTGCCATTACAAGATAAACACAATCATGTAATGTATATTTATTTTTGTGTTTCATTAGTACCCTCATATAAAGCAATTAAATTATTATATGATTCTTTAAAGTTACCACTATCATCATCAGTAGCATTATCTCTAGCTTTTTTTATTGTTTCAGCATTAGCTTTATATATTTTTTTGCTTAAAACATTATTGCTATCTTTCATCATTCTTCCACAATCTTTTAGATATTCTTTTTCACAATCTCTAGATAGTACAACTTTTCCATTTTGACCTATCATTTTGTATTTACCTACATCTCTTTGTTGTGCTTTTTCTCCATCATCATCAGACGAACCAATACCACATGCCATAGATAAACTATATCTACGACTATAGGTAAGTGCTGAACCGAATGCTTGTGGGTCATGTTTATCAGCAGGAACAAAAATTTGTCCTGCACTTAGTTGTCCGTCATGACCATAAAATACAGTTTCACAAACTGCACCATGTTCATTAAGACAACTATTTTGTTGAAAATAAATTCCATTATTATTAAGTGGTTCTTTTATTGTGTTAATTACTTGTTCAAGTGTTGCATATCCACTTTTAAAAAATGGATTGTTAGCATCTTTTGTTGCATGTGCTATTTCTTTTTGTGCTTGTAGTAAAGCATTAATCAAATTATTCATAATTATATTTCCTTAGTTTTTCATATCAAATAAAATGTGAGCTCCATTTTGTTCTGTCTCACTCCATTGGTTCATAAAGTCCTCATTAGTAATGTCAGGTTCTAAACAAGACATTGCACAAACTTCATGTATATCACTAGAAAAAGATAGCAGTTGCCACATTTTTATTGCAATTCTTCTCATGTTTTTTATGTTTTCATCAACGTTAGTTACTTCATAACTTATTAATTCTCTTTTGTACTTAGTAACATAAACGTAGTCTACAAATGGTTTTTTACTTGTTGCAAGTGAATACATGCTTAATTGATTTAAGTAATCCGTTTTAACTTTCTTTGGCATAATACCAGTGGTTTTTAAATCTCTTACTTCATTTTCATATAGTAAATCTATAATTCCTTTAAAAGGAATAGGAATATCTAAATAAATTTCAACCCACTCTTGTGCTGCAATAGGTGTACCAAATTTTCTATATAAAGGAACCATTTTATCAACAACTTCAGCAACAGTTATTTGTTTTTCTAAACATTTTGCATAATCATATTGTGCTTTTTCGTCTTCAATTTTTTTATATATTAAATCATACTCATTTAATGCAGAATCTATGCAGTCTTGAATTGGTGCATTTGTCATTACACCCATAGTAATACCTTGCTCTATAGCAATACCATATGTCATAGCAGGGGAAAAAATTTTATCTCTATAACCTGCAATATTAACTAACCACTTTGCAGGATTTTTTCTAAATTTGTTTATAGCAGAAGGACTTAGGTACTTTACACCGTGTCTTTCAAATGCATCTTTTACTTTTTTCATATATCAATTCTCAATTTGTAGAAGTATTATAGTACATATTGGGTGATTTAGGGAAATTATGTTAGACTAAATTTATGAAGCTTGCTGAATGGTTAAAAAAAGAAGGTCTTACGCATGATGACTTTGTTATATTTTTAAAAAAAAGTGATACAAATGTTAGTAAAGGTGCAATTGATAAGTGGTGCAATGGGCAAAGAATACCAAGAAAAAAAGATATGATTAAAATTAATACAGTTACAGATGGTGAAGTAACAGCAAATGACTTTTATCTTTAACAGGACTTGAAATTTTGTCCTAACTAGCCCATTATGTCTGAATGTCTATTCAAGCGTTATCGTGGTGTATAAAAAGAGATATACCAAATCCAACAGCAAAATTAGTACTTATGATACTTTGCAACTATGCAAATGAAAATAATTCTAGTTATCCAAGCGAAAAACATTTAGCAAAACTTGTAGGTGTTTCCGACAGGTCTATTCGCAGATGCACTAAACAACTTAGTGAACTTAATTTAATAAAAGTAGAACAAAGACTGGGCACTAGTAACCTATATACAATATTGTTAGGGGTGGACACCAGTGTCCAGTCCGTTAGGACACCCACGACCTATAACACTAAAGATAATACTAAAGTTAGTATAAAGAAGGGGGTGGACAAATACGACATTGATTTTATTGAGTTTTGGAAAGCCTATCCACGTAGGATAAATAAACATCAAACTTATCAAAAGTGGTTGTTAGTTACAAAAAACTTTCCTACAAAAAAATTAATAGTTTGTACTATTCGTTTTGCTAACGAGACAAAAAATAATAAAACTGAAGAAAAGTTTATACCACACCCTAGTACGTGGTTGAATCAACGTAGATTTGAAGATTACGAAAATAAAAATATAGAAATAAAAAAACAATCACTTAATAACCTAGCAGGATAAAATGAATATTGAAAACGAATTAAGAAAACAGGGAATAACACCAAAAAATATTGAAGTTGGTACACAAAAAATAAAGTGTCCAAGTTGTCAACCAAACAATCACAACCCTAGAGATAATCCATTAGCACTTACTATAGAAGATTATGGTAAATGTGTTTGGTTTTGTCATCATTGTGAGTTCAAGGGTGGACTAAATGCAAGCACAGGATGGAAAGGTGAAACACAAATTAACAGACCTGAAAAAATATATGTACCACCTATAGTACCTAAAGAACCTTTACGACCAAGCAAGATGTATTCGTTTTTTGCAAAAAGAAATATAAGCAAAGAAACAGTAGATGCTTTTAATATATATATGGAAAATGATTACTGGATTGCTTTTCCTTTTTTTAATTTAAATAAAGATGTTGTAAATATAAAATATAGAAGTGCTGACAAAAGATTTAAACAAGCAAAAGATGCAAAAAAATCTTTATATAATTATGAGAATGTACATAGCGAAGAAACGATAATATTTGTTGAGGGTGAAATGGATTGTTTAGCAATCTATGAAGCAGGTTATACGAACGTTACAACTTTACCTGATGGCGCACCAAAAAACGCAAACCTTAAAGAAGATGATAAAAGGTTCTTAGCATTAAAGAATTGCAATTTAAAAACTAATAAAGTTATTTTGTTTGTTGATAATGATCAGGCAGGTAATAGTTTACATAAAGAATTACTGCATAGGTTTGGTAAAGATATATGTTGGTTTGTTGAAAGACCACAAGACTGTAAAGATGCTAATGATGTGCTTGTTAAACATGGTATAGATAAACTAAAACAACTAATAACAAATGCAGTTCCATACCCTATAGATGGGTTATATAAAAGTGGTGATTACACTGGTGCAGTATTAGATTTATACAATGGTAACTATGTTAAACCTGTAGATATAGGTTATCCAAACCTAGATAAAATATACAAAATTATGAAAGGTACTTTTCATACTGTAACTGGTATACCCAATCATGGTAAAAGTTATTTTTTGGATATGATACTTATTAAACTTGCTAGAACTTATGGTTGGAAGTTTGCACTCTTTTCACCTGAACACAGTACACAAATGCATTTACGAAGAATGGTGCAAATGGTCAATGAGAAACCATTTGATATAGGTGAGGACAATAGAATGTCAGCAGGTGAATTACATAGCGGTATGAAATTTCTTGATGATCATTTTTTCTTTATAGAGACTAAAGATGAAGTTCCAACAATTGAACATATTTTATCTATAAGTAAAGGTGCAATTTTAAAACATGGTTGTAATGGTGTGATAGTAGACCCTTACAATGAAGTAAATGCTAGTCGTAGTGGTGGGAAAAGAGAAGACGAACATATAAGAGACTTCATATCAAAATGTAAAAGATTTGCTCGTGTGCATGATATTGTTTTTTGGTGTGTTGCACATCCAACAAAACTACAAAAAATGGGTGATGGTGGATATACACCACCTACTGCATATGATATTAGTGGTGCAAGTCATTGGAACAACCAAAGTGATGTTATTTTAACTGTACATAGAGATTTTGATGATAATACATCAGAAGTAATAACTAGAAAAATAAGAGAACAAGATTTATATGGTTCTATAGGTAGTGCAAAATTTAGTTTTAATAGTAAAAAAAGAATATTTGAACCATTTGATGACAGTTTTGCAGACATAGACTTGCCCTATCATTGGAACGACTAGTTAAAAACGTGATTACTTCGTTAAGGTAAGACCATTACCTTATACCTAAGATGTTAATAGACACCTTGTCAGACTGTAAAAATCTGTATAAGATAACCCAATATGGATATTTTATACATAAAAACAAATGAAGTAATACCATACTTTCAAAATCCTAGAGTAATATCTGAAACAGCAATAGAAGAAGTTGCAAGGTCAATTAATTCATATGGCTTTCAACAATGCATTGTTATAGATAAAGATAATGTAGTTATAGCAGGACACACAAGATTATTAGCAGCAAAGAAACTTGGTTTAGATGTCGTGCCTTGTAAAATATATGAAGATACAGAAGAACAAATAAACGCATATAGATTAGCTGATAACAAAGTCGGTGAGTTAACTACTTGGGAAAATAAAACACTGGAAATGGAATTAAGTAAATTAGATGGTGTAGAGGTTGCAGGCTTTAATATAGATGAAACAGAATTTACACCTTTTGACACTAGTTTTAGTGATGTTAATATAGATGATGAAGAAGGTCAGGTTGGATATAATGCTAATGATTTAACAAACCTAGTGCCCATTACTTTTTATTTTGAAGTTGAAGATAGAAAAGAAGTTATGGATAAACTAGAGAACCTTCGTGATGAGAAGTCTTTACAAACAAAGAACAACGCACTTTTATACTTAGTGAGGAAAAAATAATGATTTTGATACCAAACCCCCATCATGGACAAATAATAGATCAAACACAATCAATGTACCCAACTAAAATGATTTCTATTTCTGATCATTATGATTTAGACCCAACTGTTGGCAATATTTATGGATTTGTAACAAAAGGTTCTTTTACGATAAATACAGGTGAAAGAAGTTGGAATGTTCAAGAAGGTGATTTTTTTACTTTAAAAACAAACCCATACGATATTACAGAATCATTTTGTCAAGAAGATAACTCACAAATGTTTTGGATTTTAAGATACGGTTTTAACGGAATAGATATGGTTGGTGCATCAGAAAAAAGTGGTAGATTGTCTTACATAGATGGTTGTACTGATTCTTTACTAGTTATGCCCCCTAGATTAGGCGACCCTTGTTTAAATTATTTACATTTTCCTATGGGCATAGATCAGACACAGCATCTTCATCCAAGCATAAGAATGGGTATTGTTATAGGTGGTAAAGGGGAAGCATTCCAAAAACCTGAAGGTAAACGAAGTGGTTGGGAAGAAGATTTATCTAAAGGTATGATGTTTTGTTTAGAAGAAGGTGAGGTGCATAGTTTTAGAACCAGTATAAATTATATGGATATTATTGCATATCATCCTGATTCAGACTTTGGACCAAGCGATACAAACCATCCAATGCTAAATAGAACTTATATAAATCATGGAAAAGGCTAGGTTCTAGGGTATTAGGTACTATAACAGATGCTTGTCATGAGCCTTAGAGAAGGTTAATTTATGGGACGAATCAATAAAAAACGTGATATACAGAAAGATGTATATACATTAGCTTTAGAACGTATTAATAGAACGTATGATATTTTTGATAATGTCGTTGTAATGTTTAGTGGTGGCAAAGATTCTACAGTATGTCTTAACCTTACTTTACAAGTAGCAAAAGAAAGAAACAAATTACCATTACAAGTATATTTTTTTGATGAAGAAGCTATCCCATATGAAACTATTGATTATGTAACAAGAGTTGCTAATGAGCCTGATGTAAAAATGAATTGGTTATGTTTACCTGTAAAACACAGAAACGGTTGTAGTCGCAATCATCCACATTGGTTTCCATGGGCACCTGAAGATAAAGAAAAATGGACTAGACCATATCCTACACATCCAAGTGTTATTGGTTTAGATGACATACCAATGTTTCCAAAAAAAATAAAAGAAAGACCTAGTGTTCCTGAATGTAATGGACTCTTATTTCCACCACAAGATTGGGGAGAGGTTGGAATTATAATGGGAATTAGATCAGAAGAAAGTTTAACAAGATATAGAACTATATTACAAACTGGTGAAGGTAAAAGATATGAAGATTATATGATAAATCTAAAATCAAAGACTGCATTAGCAAATTGTGTAAAAGTTTGCCCAATATATGATATGAAAACTGTTGATGTTTGGTCAGCACCCAAAAAATTTAATTGGGACTACAACATAACATACGACATTTTAGAAAAAGTAGGCCTTACACATTTACAACAAAGATGCGCACCACCTTATGGTGAAGAACCTATGCGTGGTCTATGGCAGTATTCTATAGCTTTTCCAGAGTTGTGGGATAAGATGCAAAAAAGAGTGCCTGGAGCTGCAACTGCTGCAAGATACGCTAATACTGAATTATATGCTTTTGGTGGATTACCTGATAAACCAAAAGACACCTCATGGGAAGAATTTGTACAGTACTTTTTAAACAAACATCCTGAACCATATAGGTCTAAAGTTGCAAAGGTAATTAATGATTTTATAATTACGCATCGTAAAAAAACTAATGACCCACTATTAGGAACACATCACCATCAAAGTGGGGTTGGGTGGAAGTTTTTATTACGTATAGCTATGAGAGGTGATTTTAAAGGACGTAAACAACCTATGTTTACTAGTGACAACAAACAGTATGCATCTACAAAAAAAGCATATGAGGCAGAGAGATATGGTTAAAAAAGGAAAAAATAATCAACCTATTAATAAAATGCAATGGGTATTGAGAACAGAACTAAAAGCAAATGACTACAATCCTAATAAGGTTGCACCAGTAGAATTAGAACTATTAAAAACAAGCATAAAATTATGTGGGTGGACGCAACCAATTGTAGTAAGAACTAATTATGAGATTGTAGATGGTTTCCATAGATGGACTGTATCAGGCGATCAAGATATATCTAACCTAACTGATGGTTATGTACCAGTAGTCTTCTTAGACGAGATTGTAGACGAAGCACAACAGATGTGTGCAACAATTATTCATAACAGGGCAAGAGGTAATCATGGAATATTACCCATGACTGAAATTGTTAGAAAGATGAAAGAAAAACATGAATATACAGATCAACAATTAATAGACTTACTTGGAATGGAACAAGAAGAAATAGATAGATTATACGACTATAGACCTATGACTGAAAAAGGGAGCCAAGAAGAATTTTCTAAAGGATGGGTGCCTGATATTGAGGGTAGAGCATTTGATGAATAAAAGAGCATAACAGGAGAAAGCTATGCTCTTTAAATATTACTTCCAAGATTTGGATTCGTAATAAGTTGGTGATTCATTTTCTTGTGCATGTAAAAGTGCATCATATAAAAAATCTGTATTAAGTTTATTAGCAAGATAACCATCAAGAATACAATTAAAATAACTAATGTTTGGTTCACCATAATTACTTCTATTCATTGCGTAAAACATTACATCTGTATTTGTACCAAAGTCATCAGCAAGTTTTCCACTCATTTTAATAGTAAAATATTCTTTACGATATAAGAAAGGAAATCCCTCAAACACATCTAATGCTTGTTCGCACTTATCAGTAATATCCCAAAGAACTCCTTCTACGGAATCATTAACACTATTTTCAATATCAGCTACACCTTTAAAAACTAATTTATAGTTAGGCATACTAAACTTGACAACTGGTTTAGCATTGGGACATCTGTATTTCATATTATCTATATTTAGATTAGCACCATAGGCAAAGTAAAACATTACACACTCCTCATAATAAGACCGTGTCTTGCAAGGTCGTCAACAAAATGATGTGGATATTCGTGTCTAATAACATAACCAAATTGTGTATTGATTCGTGTAGCTGTATCTTGTAACCAGTCTTGAAAACAAGAACTAGGTGCTAGTGATAACTCGTATAGTGAATAAGCAATATCTTCTTTAGTAAAACCTCTAAGAATACCACCACCTTTTACTGTATATTCTAACTGCATAATACTCTCCTTCTTTTTGTAAAGAATCTTTTTACTGTTGCATCTATTAAAGTATTTTCTACTTTACCTAAACCTTTTAACATTAATCCTAACTTGTTGTTATATGTTGCAAACGTATCTTCGTCTTTAACTTTTACGGTTCTCATATCATCTGCTGCTTGTACCATTGTCATACAAAGTTTTAACCAGTTGGCGATCTTTACTGAATCAGTAGTACCTGCATGATGTCTAAATTCTATAGTTCCGTGTTTCCAAAATGAGTCTATATTTAATTTTGTGTATCTAGTACCTATATGATTTCTTATATCTCTAGCAGTTTTTTTAGAATCAATTACTGAAAAAGCATTTTTTAAGTTATAAGTATCAAAGCATCTAGCTGTTGAGCGACAATATCCGTTATTTGAATCTCTCCTAGAATTTGGCATAACACTGTCTATTGAACGTTCAAACTTTGTATATCTTTTAAAAAGATTCTTAAAATGTTTGATTCTCCAATCACTCACACCTACATGTATATGCAAACCACAACTTCTATTTATTGTAGCACCAGTGTTATTAATTGCATTCATAACCAACATTAAGTCAGAGTAACCCTGATCACCTTGTAATATTGGTGATACAACTTCTAGACCGTAACCATTACCACTAACTGATGAATCAGTTTTAAGTCTCCACTTACTAGAATCACAATCGCTGTATGAAGCACCATACATTCTTATAGAAGCATCATTGTTTTCTAGATATTGGTTAATTTCTTCTACAGTTGTAATTTGATTGTTGTTAGCAATAAATTCTATTTCAACTCCAAAAGTTCTCATATTATTAAATGTCATTTTTTCTCCTTTTTAAATATCAATTCAATATAGTTATAATAACAACTATAGTTATAATTACAACCCTTTTGCTTAAAATAATACTACTTTTTTAATCCCCCTATTTCGTAGTCTTTTGTGATATTTCCAAATTCTTTTGCACCTCTAAAATGTGCTTTAACAAAAGTATGTTTACCTGTATGCAATTTTCGTAAATGTTTTCTAACACTATGAAACTTTGTACCACTACTTCTTAAATTAGAAGACATAGATTTGTTTACAACTTCGTTTTCATACATATTTATTTTTAGAACTTTGTGCTCCCACGTAGGTTTATAATTAAGAACACTAGATTTAAATTTTCTAGCTTCAACTCTACTTGGTCTGTCACTAGGTTTTAAACCTTTTATTTTATTGGTGTGTGTAATGCTTGGGAATTGCAACATTAGATTTAAATGAAATAAAACATCACTGGACATTTGCACATAGTTATTAAGACTTTTATTTGTATACATACCTGTGTGGTCAGCATCAGTATCTAACCAGTTATAAAAATTATTTTCCTTACTTAACCAAAATGTATAACTGCTATCATTGTGCCAAGTCATGTCATAAAAACTAAAATCAAGGTAAAACAATTTGTTTTCTTTTTCGTATGGTATCAACATAGCACTTATAACTGGATTTTCAGCATCAGATACTATGCCTCTATCAATACACCATAAGTTATAACATATGTCTTTTGTTTCCCATTGTATGAATGTATTGCTATAAGGTAGATGCATTTTTACATCATCTGCAACTTTAGTTAATTCTACGTCAGTTAATGTTTCACTAGCATCTTGTAATGGTAGATAAAATTTTTGTGCCTGACTAATACCATGACTCATTGCTGTAAGATGATCTCTCATAACTCTAGGGTTACAAAATATACCGTCTTTACCATCATCAAAAAAATTACTATAACGTGATACAGAAGGGTCATTCATTTTTTCAGCTCTAATTCCACTAAAGTGAGGAGCAGGTGCAAAGTGTTTTGCAAATAATCCACTACTGGGATCATTTACATCTACTAAATTATGTCCATGTATTAATTTTTCTAAAACAAACTTATTCATGTTACAACCTCACCTGTTTGTTTATCTATAACTGCAAGTACACCAAAATTATTTTTTAATATCCAAACAGTCTTAGTTTCTTTACTGGATTCCTCAAAAGGGTATGAATGTTCATTTAGTTTAGAACCCATATTATCTTCTACATGTTTTGCCCATACATAACAGGCTTGTTGGAATGAGTTAACTATCATGTATATCACCTTTATATTCTAAGTCATACCATTGCCATACTAATTCACGGCATTGCAACCATGATTGACCAAACAAACGTTCTAAACGTTCGTCAGCACTTTTGTAACCAAATTCTTTTACAAATTCAGGGTAGTTATGTTTGATACAAGACATGTTTAGTGAATTAAGTATCTTAGTTTCGTTTTCTGTAATGTTCATATTTCCTCTTTTAAATATCAAATTTCAATAGTTGTAATTGTAACCCTAGATGCAATATTATGCAAACCCATTTTGTATATTTATATATAGTTATGCTAGACTGTTGAGATTATTAGAGATTTATTGGTTAATTATTAGTGAATAAAACAGTTAAACTTACAAAAACATTAGCAGAAAATATACGTATTGAATTTGTACAAGGCATAGATTTAGGAAGCACGGAACGTAAGTACCAAACTATAGATGCATTAGCTGTAAAACATAAAGTTGCAAGAAGTACTCTATATAAATGGTCTCAAAAAGAATCTTGGAAAGCACAACAAGAAAGATTCCATGAAGAGTTTATGCAAAAACTTGATGCAGAGCGACAAAAGGAAATGATTAAAAATTCTAAGTCATTGGATGATACTGCACTTAGTTTAGCTAAAATAATGATGAACGAAATAGGGTTACAGTTTCAGGAAAATAATAACAAAAGACAAGAAGGTAAAAGCTCTATGTCTCCACAAATGTTGAATCAATTAGGAGCTGCAGGATTACAAGCACAAAAGCTAGGAAAAATTGCAACTGGTGAATCAACAGAAAACATAAAACTAAATGCAGAAGTTACAGACACAGATGCCTTCAGAGAAGCTATGGAATTGCTTGACACGGTTGCAAGAGCTAAGTCAAAAGAAGACAATTCAGCTATACACTGATTGGTTAAAAACTGCTAGAGCAAAACAGATAGCTCCTGATCAGGATTTTTTTATATGGTTAATATTAGCAGGTCGTGGTTGGGGCAAAACTAAAACTGGTGCACAGGATATTTCAATATATGCTTGCAGAAACCCTAATACTATAAGTGCAGTTGTTGCACCTACATTTGGTGATTTAAGGCGTGTATGTTTTGGTGGACCGTCAGGACTATTATCAATAATACCTAAAGAATGTATGGACTCTAATTTTGGTACAAATGGTTTTGCTAGTGCAAATATGGAAATACGTTTAACTAATGGCTCAAAAATTATTGGTTTTGCAGCACATAGTCCTGAACGTTTAAGGGGTCCCCAGTTCCACAGAGCATGGTGTGATGAATTAGCATCATGGCAGTATCCTGAAGCGTTTGACCAGCTTATGTTTGGTTTAAGACTGGGTGATAACCCACAATGTTTAATTACTACAACACCTAAACCTATAAAAATATTAAAAGAGTTAGTTATTAGAAAAGACGTGCATTTAACAAAAGGTAATACTTTTGAAAATCAAGCAAACTTGGCTGATAGCGCACTTGCAATGATGAGAGAAAGATATGAGGGAACTGCATTAGGTAGACAAGAATTATATGCAGAAATATTAGATGACGTAGAAGGTGCGTTGTGGTCAATGGATATGATAGAAAGTTGTAGAATAAGTATTGAATCTAAAAAAGACTATCAACAAATAATAGTAGCAGTAGACCCAGCTGTTACAAGTGGCGAAAACAGTGATGAGACTGGAATAATCGTAGTAGGCAAAGACCATAATAACGAGTATTATATATTACAGGACTTATCAGGAAGACATACTGCTGACAGTTGGGGTAGAATAGTCCTTAATGCTTACTATGAATGGGAAGCAGACAGAATAATAGCTGAAGTGAACAATGGTGGCGATTTAGTAGAGAAAGTAATTAGGGATAAAGATTCTAATATTTCTTACAGGTCAGTTAGAGCTACAAGAGGTAAAATGTTAAGAGCAGAGCCAATTGCAGCACTATATGAGCAGAAGCGAGTGCATCATGTGGGTATATTTGGAGAACTAGAACAACAAATGTGTTCATATGTAGGACAGCTAAAACCAAGTCCTGATAGACTTGATGCTCTAGTTTGGGGATTAACTGAACTAAGTAAGTCTAAAGGACAAGTTAATTGGAGAATTACTTAAATGGCAATTTTAGATAACATAAAAAACATTTTCACTGGAAAACCTGAAAGAAAACAATCAAACATGATGGGTTATTTTGGTGTTGATACGAATGAACACAAACAATATAAGTATGATGATTTAGCTAAAGAAGGTTATCTTAAAAATGCTATTGTTTATAGATGTGTAAATGAAATAAGCAAGGGTGCAAGTGCTGTACCAATATTACTAAAAAATGGAGACGATATAGTAGAAAACCATGAATTACTTACCTTACTGGACAGACCTAACCCTTTACAATCTTATTCCGAATTTTTTAATAGCCTTTTCGGTTATGTCCTTCTTAGCGGTAATGCTTATATTCTCAAAATAGGAAATGAAAATGGCGCACCAAAAGAATTACACCAACTTAGACCTGATAGAATAAATATAAAAGGTAGTGGTAATACAATTCCTGATGTATATGAGTATAGAGTAAATGGTCAAATTAAAACTAGTTATACAGTTGATCAAGTTGATGGATTCAGTGAAGTAAAACATATTAAACTTTGGAATCCATTAGATGATTATTATGGTTTAAGTCCTATGAGTGCTGCTGCTGTTGAAGTAGATCAATTTAATATGTCTAGTAAACATAACGTCAATCTATTAAATAATGGTGCAAGACCAAGTGGTGCTATTATATTTAAACCACAAGATGACAGTGGTTTTGCAGTTAACCTTTCTGAATCCCAAAGACAACAATTATTGACTGATATGAATAATCGTTTTGCAGGTAGCTCTAATGCAGGAAGACCAATGTTACTTGAAGGAGATTTTGATTGGAAAGAAATGGGTTTAAGTCCAAAAGACATGGACTTTCATCAACTTAAAAATATGGCAGCAACTGATATAGCTTTATGTTTTGGTGTCCCCAGTCAATTAGTGGGTGTCCCTGATTCACAAACATACTCTAATGTTGCAGAAGCAAGACTTGCTCTATACGAAGAAACAATCATTCCACATTTAAGAAAAATACAATCTGACCTTAATGAATGGTTAGTTCCTATGTTTGACAGTAGGTTAAAACTTGAATTTGACATAGATTCAATTCCAGCATTGTCTGAAAGAAGAAAACGTACTTATGAAAATGTATCTTTAGCAGTAAGAGAAGGAATTATGTCTAGGAATGAAGCTAGAAAACAACTTGGTCTAACACCAATAGATGGAGCAGATGATCTTTATATATCAGCAAATCTTTTCCCATTAACTGATGAACCTGTAGAGCGACCTGATAAACCTGTAAATGACGAAGACCTTGAAGATTATCAAGAAATAGATAATGTTGATGAAGATGAAAAAGAAATAGATTTAGAATTGATAGAATTGTTTAAAGCTATAGCAGATATAGATACAAAACCAACTAGCGCAATGGCAACAGAGGCACAACGTGGTCTGAATTGGAGACGTGAGTTTAAAAGAGGTGGTACAAGTGTAGGTGTTGCACGTGCTAACCAATTAACAAACGGAGAAAAATTATCACCTGATACTGTAAGACGTATGTATAGTTTCTTTAGTAGACATGAAGTAGATAAACAAGGTAAGGGTTTCAAAAAAGGTACTGAAGGTTATCCAAGTGCAGGTAGAATCGCATGGGCATTATGGGGTGGTGATGCAGGTTTTGGTTGGTCAAGAAAAGTATGGAATCAAATTAAAAATGAAAGAGACAACAAAACAGAAGCAGAAACCAAAGAATAAATATCCATGAAACCCCATTCCCTCGTTAATGCAAGACCATTAACCTATGCGGAAGATGCTCTTAGAAGCTCTCTCAGAGCTACAATTTTACAAAATATCTAGTGAAATCAACAAATAAAAGTTTTAACACATTTAGACAAGGTAGAATTAGTGCAAGACGTGAAGCTAGAAAACAACTGCTTTTACGTAATAATTTAGAAAAAAGATTTAACAGAAGATTAAAGACTCTATACAGAAAGTTTTTAAATACATCTTTATATCTATACAAAGAATTTGGTATTTATGAAACGGAAATTGCTGCACAAAGGTTAAATGAAGAATTTATGCCTCTTATACTTTCACATTATAAAAAAATATTTTTAGCAATATACAAAAACAACGAACAAAAATACTATGATGAAAAACAAGAAGCATTTGTATTTGGTAGAAGTATTGATTTTGAAGCTGTTGTAAATGAATATTTTGCAACTAGACAACTTATATTAGCAGGAATAAGTAATAGAATAGCTACACGAATAAGTAACTTAATTGAAGAAGGTAGAGCTGATAACCTTACATTGCCACAAATAGCAAAAAATGTTTCAGATAAATTTTTGCCGATAGGCAGAAGTCGTGCTGCTATGATCGCACGTACAGAAACACATAATGCTGCAAGTTTTAGTAATCATTCTTATTTCAAAACCACACAAGCTAATTTAGGAATTAATATGGTAAAAAAGTGGGTAGCAACTAATGATGCAAGAACTAGATCAGCACATTCAATCGCTAACGGTCAAACTGTTGCAATGGACGAAAAATTTACAGTTGGTGGTGTAGAAATGGATTATGCAGGAGACTCCTCTGGTGGTGCAAAAAACGTAATTAATTGCAGGTGTGTAATAATCTATGCTGATGAACAAGATATTGTGCTAGACTGACACCTGATGTACTATATGTAGATAATATGCCTATACCGAAACCAAATAATAACGAGTCTAGGCAAGAATTTTTAAATAGATGTATGGGAGATGACACTATGGCGAGTGAATATATTAATTCCGAGCAACGATTAGCTGTCTGTACTAGCAAGTACGATTTAAACAAAGAAGATTCTATTGACAACAAAGCTGAAGCAGGTTCACTAAAAACAGGTGATATGGTTAGTTGGAATTCAAGTGGTGGTAGAGCAAGAGGTAAAATAACAAAAATTGTAAGTAGTGGTACATTAAAAATACCTGATACTAATTTAACTTTAAATGCTTCAGAAGATAACCCTGCAGTTTTAATAAAAGTTTATCGTGGTGGTGAACCCTCAGACATTATTGTTGGTCATAGAATGAAAACCCTTACAAAAATAGGAACAAAACAAGAAATAAGAAAAGACGTCTTTGACAATCCTATAGAAGCTAACGCACGTGCTAAAGAAATTGGTTGTGTTGGCTCACACTCACATGATCAAGATGGTAATAAAATATATATGCCATGCGAAACCCATGAAGAATATATTGATTTAACTGGTGAAGATGTTAAAGATAATGTATCTGATATGAAATCATTTATTGAAATTAAATCAAACATCAAAGCATATTATGATGATGAAGAAGATAAAAACTATGGAACATTTGAAGGATATGGTTCTGTATTTGGAAATAAAGACCTAGGCAATGACGTCATAGAAGCTGGTGCATTTACTAAATCATTAAAAGGCAAAAAACCACAAAGTGTAAAACTTTTATATCAACACAAATCTGATATGCCAATAGGCGTGTTTGATGAAATAAAAGAAGATGAGCATGGTCTTGTAGTAAAAGGTAGACTAGCTCTTAAAACACAAGCAGGAGCTGAAGCCTACGAATTATTAAAAATGGGTGCTTTAGATGGTCTTTCAATAGGCTTTAGAGTAAATCCTGAAAAAGTTTCTTATGACAGACGTGCAAATAAACGTATTATCAAAGAAGTAGACTTAATGGAAGTTAGTCTTGTTACTTTCCCAATGAATCCACAAGCACTTGTGCGTTCAGTGAAGGGTCAAGAAATTTCTATAAGAGAATGGGAAAAGGGGATGCGTGATGCATTCAATCTCTCTCGTTCAGAAGCAAAGATGGCAGCAAAAGCTGTCACAGATGTATTTGTTCAACGAGAGGTTGATACGAGTGCTGAAT
>Ga0209634_1000661_pt1 | contig 26525 bp, 20 predicted proteins | sample LinPmetageLP40_FD_184043 | JGI IMG/M metagenome (GOLD analysis project Ga0209634, IMG submission 184043) | Marine viral communities from the Pacific Ocean - LP-40 (SPAdes) (version 2) | ecosystem: Environmental > Aquatic > Marine > Oceanic | place: Pacific Ocean | collected 2010-08-26 | reverse complement strand
ACGCCATCCGCCAACATGCCCAGCGCGGCGCCGAGAAGCTGCGCCATCAAGGTAGCCTGACACGCGCCGTGCTGGTCTTCCTCAAGAGCAATCGTCACCGACCCGACCTGCCGCAATACTCACCCAGCACCATCGTCGAGCTGCCCGCCCCCACCAATGACAGCCGCGAGATACTCGCCGCCGCGCAACAGGCGCTGGAGCATATCTACCTGCGCGGCTATCGCTTCATGAAGGCTGGCGTGATGCTGCTCGACCTCATCGACCAGCCACGCGAGCAGCTCTCGCTGCTGGAAAGCGAAGAGGACATCGCCAAGCGCGAACGCAGCCAGCAATTGATGGCGACACTGGACGCCATGAATCAGAAGATGGGCCGCGGCACCGTACGCCTGGGTGTCGCACACCCCGACGCCGCCTGGCAACTGCGCTGCGCCCACCGCAGCGCCCGCTACACCACCAACTGGCAGGAATTGAAGCGGTTGCGTTAGTGGGCTTGGCCCGAAAGTTATGAGCACAATTCCGAGTGTCCCAACCATCAGCAATACAATCCCTTTCCTGGGCGCTCATACCGCATAAGGCATGAAGGGAGTGAATGCGTAGATATCGCGCGCAATCTGATCGGATTGTTGCATCCATAGCAAAGGTGTTTTACGCCAGTGCCGCTTTATCAATGACTTGCGAACACTCATGCTGTGCGCCATTGCTAAAAGCCAACAGTTCTGGAGTACCCGGCATGAAGATTCTACTGATCAACGGCGGCAAGGCCTTTGCCCATTCCAATGGCGAGCTGAACGCGACGCTGCATGAACTGGCGCGCGGTGAGCTGGCCGAGCTGGGTCATGAGGTGCGTGAAACCGTCATCGAGGAAGGCTTCGAGGCCAAGGCGGAAGTCGAGAAGCAGCTGTGGGCGGACCTGATCATCTACCAGACCCCAGGTTGGTGGATGGGTCTGCCGTGGACCGTGAAGAAGTATCTCGATGACATCCTGACTGAGGGCCACGGCGCGCTGTACGCCAGCGATGGCCGTCATCGCACCAGCCCGACCCAGGGCTACGGCACTGGCGGCTTGATGCAGGGCCGCCAGTACATGCTGTCACTGACCTGGAATGCGCCACTTGAGGCCTTTGATGAAGAAGGCAACTTCTTCGAGGGCAAGGGCATCGATGGCGTCTACTTCCCGGTGCACAAGGCGATGGAATTCCTCGGCATGACGGCCTTGCCGACCTACCTGGCCACTGATGTGATCAAGAATCCTGACCTGGAGGCCTACACCCAGGCCTACCGCACGCACCTGCGCGAGCACATCGGCCGCGCCTGAAGGCTCGTAGAGATGAGTTGCGAGCGCTGAAAGCACTCGAGCCCGCTCGTAATACAAGAAGCCCGCCACCGGTGACATGACCGATGGCGGGCTTCTTGCGTTCCAACGAATAGCGGCGGCCAGCGCACACTATTGAGGGGGTACGGGGCTCAGAAGCTCCAGCTGGCGTGCGTCCAGAAGATACGCCCCGGCTCATTGACCTGTACATCGCCCTGCAGCGGGTCATCGTAGAAGCGATTGACGTGATAGGCGTAAGCCTTGTCGAACAGGTTGGAGATGCCGGCGCTCAGCTCGATGTCATCAGTGACACGATAGCCGCCCTCCAGGCCGACGATGCCGAAACCTGCCGTCGCGTCTTCGCTGTCAGAAATACGCGACTGGCGTGCGGCCGCATCGAATCGTGCCCCCGCCCACCAACGGTCCGCGTCATAGCGTGTCGCCAGATAGCCATTGAAGGGGGCGACCTGTGACAGAGGTGTCCCATCGCTCAGATTGGTGCCGTGCGTCGCGGCAACCCCTGCGGAATGCTGCCAACCGTTTTGCTGCCAGCTGGCTTCCAGCTCGATACCGTAGAGTTCGGCCTCGACATTGTCATAGGTGGTCAGCGAGTCGCCTTCGGCCAGCTCGATCCAGTCATGCACCCGGTTGTAGTAGGTGTCCGCCGAATAGCGCCAGGCGCCCTGCCTGACCGCCACTCCCAGCTCGAGCTGCTGATGGACCTCGGGATCAAGCTCGGGATTGCCCAACCAGCCATCGGAGTCAGACTGGCGGTTGTAATACCGCTCGCTGGCCGTCGGAAAGCGCACACTGCGACTGAGCGCTGCATAGCCTTTCACCGCTTCGTTGACGCGATGCTCCAGCCGCGCCAGCGCACTGAACTCCCCGTCACGCTGCTTGGCTTCTACATCATCGCCGTACTGGGCACGCCAGGCGGAGATAGCCGAGGCATTGCTGCCCACTACCTCATCGGCATCTCGCGCATCACTGATGGAGACGTCATAGCGCGCGCCAGTCACCAGCCGATTGTCGGCATCGAGGGTGGTATCCAGTTCCGCGAATACCCCGCCACGTGTGCGCACGACATCGGGCCAGGTCTGGCTATCCGACAGGCTATCCAATGACATGCCCATCCGGGAGTTGGAATTGCTCTCGAGCCGTTCGGCATCGGCCCCCAGCGTCAATATCGCGTCATGGCCCCCAACAGTCAGCGGAATATCGCCTTGGGTGCTGGCATACCAGGTCTCGGTGGTCGCGCTGGAAAACATGGCCATGTCGCTCATATCCATGTCCATGTCCATACCCGAGCCCATGCCCATGCCCATGCTCATTGAGGAATCATCAAAGTCACGCAGGGTGACGTTATCCATGTCATGCACGACGCGGGCATGGTTGAGCTGTGTTTCGGTGTGCGAGAACAGGCCGACGTTGTCGGTGGTCAACTTGAGATACTGGCGGTCCATATCGCTGCGTGGCGCATCCATCGACGGATACAGCGCATCATCGATGCGCACCACGGCGACGCCCACCTCAATGGCGACATCCTCGGTGGCAAAGGCGCCGACTCGGACACTGCCATTATCGCTGCGATACCCGCCTGCCTGGGTATCGCCATTGCCATCCTCGTAGTTGTTGCGCTCGGAATGCTCGAAGTCCAGCGCGGCCCAGAAATCGCCCTGCTTGGCGGTCAATGACAGAGTCTCACTGGTGGCATCATCATTGCTGCGCCAGCCGGCCCCCAAGGTACCCTGGACGCCATCATCATCGGTACGTGAGGGCGTATGACGCGTCACCTCGATGCTGCCCGCGGCAAAATTGGGGCCGCGACTGACGGTCTGCGCGCCCTTGTAGAGCGTGAGGTCCGACTGGCTGCCGGCAGTGGCGTAACCCAGTGTGGTATCCATGCCCCCCGGGCAGGCGGGGTAAAGCGATGCGCCATCCACCTCCTGGATCAGGCGCTCACCGCCCTGGGCACGAAAGATGGCCGAAACACCGTGACTGCCCAGACGCGAGCCACTGACACCATTGACCTCGCGTAGCTGTTCACCAAGGTCCATGTCGCCCTTGGCATGCCCCGCATGCACGTCGTGGACGGGGCTGGCCATGGGCGCCTGAGCCTCGATACTGATCAACGGCAATACGTTGGTGGTGTCAGTATCGGCGTAAACCGGCAGCGTACCGCTACTTGCCATCGCGGCGGCAATGGCCATGGGCAGACGACCACGCGATGCGCTCACTGGCGATGACAAGCGACGCGCACGGAACGGGAAATTGACGAGAGATAGCGTCATGCGCTGGCCTCCTGGAAGTCATTCCCGCGCTTGTGTGTGGCACGAATCCACAGCCAATCCAGCAGCCCCATCACGATCAGCGAGAGGCCGACCAGCGGGAAGATGACACCGACGATCATCATCAAGCCCCAGACACCGGCGATACACTTGCGCTCCTTGGGCAGCGGCGGGATACCGATACCGCCCACCGGACGACGCTTCCACCACATCACCACCGCACCGACGCTCATCATCACCATCGCGATACAGGCCAGCACCAGCACCAGCTGGTTGACCAACCCGTACTGCTGCCCCAGGTGGACATTGATGCCCCACTCCAGCGCTCGGCCCAGCGGACCGTAATCGGCGTAATGCATGTCCAGCAGCACATCGCCGGAATAGCGATCCACATGCACTACCTGCTGACGCTCCAGCGCATCCGGATAGACGGAGCCGGTGTAGACGCCCTGAGGCGAGCCCGGCAGATTGATGGCATAGCCCGGCGCCAGGCCTTCGCGAGCGAAGATGCGCTCAGCCTGATCGAGGCCGATATCGGCATGGGCAATCGCGGCGGCGCTCAGCGGCACGGCCGCAGTGCCAAAAGCCTGCTCGGCATCAGACTTGCTACCACCACCATGCCCGGCATGCTCCCCCTCATCCACGGTGGAACTTGTCGCAGCAGCCGGCAAGGAAGATAACGGGATAAGGGCCTGCTCGAGAGACCAGGTCGTCCTCTCCTGATCCACCAGACGCGTATCGGACATCGGCGTATTCACGCGCACGCCATCGGGATACCCGAAGTTATGCCCGTTGGCCAACTCGTTGACCTTGGCACCCCACACCATTGACCACGGCATGCCGGTCACGGCGAGAAACAGAATGAAACCAGCGGCGAAGATGCCACACACGGCATGCAGGTCACGCCACCACAGACGGCGCGCAGGCGTGGTACGCAGCGTGACGACACCGCCCTTCTGGCCTCGGGGCCACCACAGATACAGGCCGCTGAGTACCAGCAGAATGCTCCAGCCGGCGGCGATCTCGATCGCGGCATTGCCGATGGGGCCGGTGATCGCGAGGCTGTGCAGATTGCGGACCGTCCACATGATGCTGTCCCGGTAGGCCATCTGCCCCTGCACTTCACCACTGTAGGGATTGACGTAGACCGCCTGCTTGCCACTGCCATCGGCAGCCACGATATCGATTTCGGTGGTCAAGTCACTGGCCGCAGGCGGCACGACACGTACGGCCTTGCCGGGCAGGCTTTCCACGGCGAGTCGTACCTGCTCGCTCAGCGGGACACTCGCCTGTGCCTGGCCATTCGCCTGTTGCACCACCGGCGTGTTGACCTGCATCAGGTCGGCATGCACGAAGCGATCGATCTCTTCACGGAACAGATAAAGACCGCCGGTGACGGCCAGCAAGGTCAGGAAAGGCAGCACCAGCAGGCCGGCATAGAAATGCCAGCGCCACACGGCGCGGTAGATATCGCTGAAACCGCGAGCGGCGCGACCCGCGGAGTCGGTGTTGGTTGTTGAACTCATCTCGATTACCCATCGACAGGTGCCACGACGCGCGACGGATGCTTTGTCCGTCGGTCAACGTGAGGTCACCGAACACTATGGAGAGCCACCGCGAGGTAGCCCATCAATTCATGGCGCGAGGGAATCGAGGGGTGGCGCGCGCCCGGGCGGACGCAGATAGACATTGATGTCGCGAAACGCGACGAGGCAAGGCCGCGGGGCAGCGTCGCGAGACAACCGACCCAACGCCAGCAACAGGGCAACGGCGACCAATGCCAGCGTATAGGCCGCCATGCTGGCCAACGGACAATCCGAAGCAGCGGAACTATGGGTGATCTGCGCCTGCGAACCGCTTTCGCGAGCGGCACGCGTTATCCAGTCGCTATCAGCACTCACCCAACGACCGGTACCGACGCTCTCGAAGACGGCATGATCGTCGACCATCACCACACGCGGTGCCGCCAGCGGCATGACCAGCATGGCGGCCAGCGCGATCAGCATCACGAAGACGACATGCCCATTGGCCGCAGTCAGGCGTGACAGGGCGCGATGATAGGAAACGGATTCACGCCTGGCGTGGCGAGTCGAGAGGCAAGTCGCTGTCATGCGCCCCCCGTTGCCGACACGTTCGCGTTTGCGCTCGTGTTGACGGTCGCGACATCGGCAGAAGACGGCGCTGCGGCCACGGACTGAAGCAGGAATGTCAATCGATCGGCCAGCTGCGCAGGCGTCTGACTGAGCGGCAAGGTGTCACGCAGTCGTCCGCGGTCATCGATCACGAAGATCGCCACACTATGATCGATCATGTAATCGGGCTCACCGGCCGACGACTGCGCTTGCGCGTGTTCAGGGGGATGCCTCTGCTCGGGGTCTCGCTGCTGGAACTGGATACCGAGGCGCTGAGTGAATTCCTTCAGGCGCGTATCGTCATGTGACGGGAGGCGAAGGCCGGTCACCGGCAGGCTGAAGGCAGACAGATAACGTGACAGCACTGGCAGGGTGTCGCGCGCCGGATCCAGTGTCAGGAACATCGGATGCAGATGCGTGCGTGACGTCTCGTCAAGGCGTTGCCAGGCCATCTGCAACCGGGCAAGCGACAACGGACAGATGTCCGGGCAATGCGTAAATCCGGGAACCAGCACGCTCAGATGGCCCGCTTCCCCCCTGGACAAGGTGTCCGCGTGCAACAGTCCACGCGTGGAAGGCAGCTCGAGCGTCGCCAGCCACGCATCACGCGGCTGATGCGAAGCGGAAAGCCCCGTGATCAACGCGATGACGACGAGAGCAAAAGCACTGAGTCCCATCAGGATCAGCTTGCGCGGCGACATGAACACTCCAACGTGGCGTGCAAAGAAGGTAAAGGCAACAGGGTCGAAGGCAGGGATGCTAACCATTCACACCCGCAAAACCACTAATGCGACAAGTTGCCACAGCGATTCCCACGGGGCTTAGCGGGCGCGACAAGGCCCCAGATAGCGTAAAGCCATCACCATCATCATCAGATTCAAAGTGCGCCTCGCCCGGACGGACACGACACTGTCTCCATGCTCCTGCAATGGAGCCAGTCCCCATTCCCTTCTTCCCCTCACGCCATGAGGCTTCGCCATGATTCAGCGCCTTTCCCTGCACCCAGCCATCCTTGAAGTGCGCGACCTCGATGCCGCTTGCCGTTTCTTCACCGAAACACTCGCCCTGCCCATCCTGTTGCGCAATGCCACCAGCGCGATCCTGGAGCTGAACCATCGCCGAGACAAGCAGACCAGCGTATTGCTGTTGCAGCGCAGTGCCGAGCAACCCGACAGCCGCCAGCTGACGCTTGAGATCGAGCGAACGGACTTTGCCCGCTTCCGCGATCAATGGCAGGCCCAGGGAGCGCACCTGATCGAGAGTCACGGCAGCAGCGCCCCCGGCTGTGCCTGGCAGGTGCTCGATTGCGTGCTCCCCGATGGGCATCGCCTACGCGTGGTCAGCATCAACCCCGAGCGCTGCGCCCCGACGATCAGTCGTGGCATGGGCATGGCACCCTGAGACTCCAGAACACCAGATGTCTCGAGAGTCTCCGCAGGGGCCGGTGCATGACAAAAGCCCCGGCCCCGCTATCAAGTGCGCCATCATGGCGAGAAATGACGTTCTGGTGTGGCGTGCAAGGAAATGGCTTGGATGCCCATCACGGTAAACACGTCAGTAGTTGACGAGCAGGTCATCGATGACCGGGTTCATCTTGGTTTCGACACTGGCGTACTTAGAGAACCCCAATCCCCCTTTTGCTATTAGATGATACTGCGCATAGGCGATTTCATCGCCATACGGATCGTCTAGCCATAGTTCTGCATGAGAAAGGTATGTCACATAATCCCATGAGCGCAGCGCGGTATATTTCAGAACTACTTCGCAATATCCGGGGACCGGCGCGTCATAGACTCGCGTATTCAAGCCATTGCGACTGAAGCCCTGCTGGATCACATTCAGGAAGCCGGGCACGATCACGGCTTCATTGCGCTCGATGCACACGGTATCCAGATAGGACATGCGCTCCAGAGGCTGAACCTGCACCGAGGTACAGCCGGCCATCACGAGGGTGATGGAAGCTGCCAATAATGCCTTCGTCATTCCTGTCATTCTTGACTCCCTGTCATTGAACAAGAGGCTTCACCGCGATATATGACATGGAAGGCATACTTGTCCGCAGGGTATTAGTGAAAACAAATAAATGCGAGGAATCTGCCGGTGATCAAGCGTCATTCCCCCCATGCAACCACGAGCCTTTTCAGTGACACCGACAAATGACGACAGGCAAGACAAATATGAGTCCCCCTTATTACACCGAGCCAGTCATGACCCACTGACAGCGTGCACGGATACCAGTATTGTCGTTCTCTTGCCCGACGCAGCGTGCAGTGTTGCTCAGCGACAGAATCGCCAGCCCCTTGTGCCGAGATGGAAGTGATCACGATGGGCCGCGTTGTAATCCGGCCCCAGCACGGCGCCGAAACTCTCACAGGCGGCGTCCTGCACGGCGCGCAGGAACCGGCCTGGGGCATCTTCATCGTCGGGTGCCGTCCAGTCGCGCGGCAGCCGAATGTGACGGCCATCCGCCAGCGTGAAGCCAGTGACATCCAGCGCATCCGCGGTGGCGTGTTCACTGCGGCGTGCGTTCTCTCGCCCGTAGATGTTGCGGCAGGCGTAGCTGCCCACATGGGACACATGCGTCACCTCGCTTCCCATGACCTCCTGCGCCGCTGACTTTAGCCCATGGCGCTCGAAGCGCAGCCAGCTCACCGCCAGCGGGCAGCTGGCAATGAAGGACTGGTTGAAGCGAACGCCCTGCTCACCACTCGTGCCTGGCGACGAATGCATGCGTACGCTGTTGATGAGGTTACAGCCGTTGTCGCTGGGGCGATCCGGCAGGAAGGTCACCCGTTGCGGGACTTCCCGCTCGAGAAATGCGCGACAGGCGGCCGGATTCTCGTTCAAGCGTGAGAGCTTCCAGCCGGTCACCATGCAAGGCGGGTCCTCCAATTGCAGTGGCGCCCACGGGAGATAGTGAGCTGGTATCCAGCGCTCCAGCACGATGATGTCGCGCTGGATCGCAACGCCCAGGCCGATGAGCACCAGGCATATCAACGTGAGTCCCATGCCTTTGCGGCGCTGCTTGTGCTGCAAACCGTTCATGTTCCCCTCCTTTTCGCGATGCAGGCCCTCACCTGCCCCGGGCTTCGCCTGCCCCGGGCCTCGCCTGCCCTGGGCTTCACCTGCACCAGGGTACTGACCACCGTAGATGACAGGGCGTATCGACCGCCTCATATATGCCATATCAGAAACAGTGAAATGAAGGATGAGGTGCTGTCAGAGACGCGGCTGTCCACTATGCTGGACGCCATTCAGCAGACCAGCCATACGCCCTTGAGGGGCCGCGCCCCGGCTGCTCTCTGCACGCCAATCCGCCATCAGGAGCGCACATGACGACAGCCCCTACCTCACGCCTGGACACGATCCCGCTCTCGGTGCTGGACCTTGCCCCCATCCGCGATACCGGCAGTGTTGCTGACACCTTCCACAATAGCGTCAGTCTCGCCCAGCATGTCGAAGCGCTGGGCTTTCATCGCCTGTGGCTGGCCGAGCATCACAACATCGATGGCATCGCCAGTGCCGCCACCTCGGTGCTGATCGGCCATGTGGCCGGCAAGACCTCCCGCCTGCGGGTCGGCTCGGGCGGCATCATGCTGCCCAATCATCCCCCGCTGGTGGTGGCGGAGCAGTTCGGCACCCTGGCCACGCTCTACCCGGACAGGATCGATCTCGGACTTGGCCGCGCGCCGGGCTCCGATGGCATCACCATGCAGGCGATGCGCCGCGACCCTTCCGCCGGCGTGAATGACTTCCCCCAGCGGCTGGCCGAACTCGAGCAGTATCTGGGCGAGGCTTCACCCGGTCAGCGCGTCAAGGCCATGCCGGGGCAAGGCACTCATGTCCCCCTGTGGCTATTGGGTTCCAGCGACTACAGCGCACGCCTGGCAGCGAAAAAAGGTCTGCCCTTCGCCTTCGCCGGTCAGTTCGCCCCCGGCTACATGCTGGAGGCCATCAAGCTCTATCGCGAGAACTTCACGCCCTCCGAGGTGCTGGATGCGCCCTATGTGATGCTCGGCCTTCCGCTGATCGCCGCCGACAGTGATGAACGCGCTCACTTCCTGGCCAGCACCCAGCAACAGAAATTCCTCAACCTGATCCGCGGCAAGAGCACGCGCGCCCTGCCCCCACGCGAGACACTGGACTGGTCAGCACGCGAGGAAGCCATGGTCGGCCAGAATCTGGCTGCTGCCATCATCGGCGGGCCTGAGCGCATTCGCAGCGAACTCGAGCATCTGCTGGAGGTAACCCAGGCCGACGAATTGATGTTCAACTCGGATTTCTATGAGCATGCCGATCGCCTGAAGAGCTACGAGATACTCGCCGAGGTCGCCGGGCGCCGGACGCCGGACGCCAGTCAATGACGCGGGCCCCTTCACGCTGACTGGCTTGCCAAGACAAGACGCCGCTCACATCTCCTGTGAGCGGCGTCTGTCGTTCTGAGCCTGCCGTGAAGACACGCATTGACGTCATGAGCTGAAGGCGATGAGCTTAAAACGATAAACTCAAGGCGATGATCTCAAGTCGATAAGTTCATGCCACGACTCGGTTCAATGATGATCGCGCGGGTTCACGCGACGATTCTTGACGTCCGGCGCACGGCGGATGCGATCTTCCTCGGCCAGGCTGTCAGCCTCGAAGATATCCGCGCCGACCGGTGTCTCACCATGACGGCGATACAGCTGACTGAGCATCTGGCGACGATCAGCCCGCAGCTCTTTCACCAATACCACGATCATGCCGTAGATGATGAAGGTAAAGGGCAAGGCAGAGAGTACCGAGGCTGACTGCAAGCCCTTGAGACCGCCCGTCGAGATCAGCGTCAGGCAGATGGCCGCGATCAGCACGCCCCAGGCGATACGCTTGTAGAGCGGCGGGTTGATCGAGCCGCCGTCGGTCATCTGCGCCACGATGTAGGACGCCGAATCGGCGGAGGTCACCAGGAAGATGAAGATCAGCATGATCGCGACCACCGACAGCACACTGCTGAAGGGCATCAGATCGAACATCTCGAACAAGGCAGACGTGATGTTGGCATCCGTCGCGGCCGCCAGACCGACATCACTGGCCAGCTCCATGTTGATCGCCGCGCCACCGAAGACACCGATCCACAGGCACGCCAGCAGCGGCGGCACGATCAACACGCCCACCACATACTCCTTGATGGTGCGGCCACGCGAGACACGCGCGACGAAGGTACCGACGAACGGCGACCAGGCGATGACCCATGCCCAATAGAAGACGGTCCAGGAGCTGTTCCAGTCATTGCCGTCATAGGGCGACATGCGCAGGCTCATGCCGATGAAGTTCTGCAGATAATCGCCGATGCCCAGGGTGATCGTCTTGAGGATCTCCAGCGTCGGGCCGGTGAACAGCACATACAGCATCAGCGCGATGCAGATGCTCATGTTGAGGTTGGACAGGCGCTTGATGCCCTTGTCGAGCCCGGACCAGGTCGAGGCCATGTAGGCACAGAACATCACGCCCATGATGATGAACTGCCATTGCCAGCCTTCTTCCACGCCGAAGACGAAGTGCAGCCCCCCATTCATCTGCAACACGCCCAGGCCCAGCGATGTCGCGACCCCCATCACGGTCGCCACCACCGCAAAGACATCCAGCACCGAGCCGTAGCGGCGCACCTTGGGATGCTTGGCCGTCACGGAAGACAGCACCGAGGACACCAGACCCGCCTGTCCCTTGCGGAACTGGAAATAGGCAATGATCAGGCCGACCACCGAGAAGGCAGCCCATTGATGGACGCCCCAATTGAAGAAGGCATATTGAATGGCATAGCGCGCAGACTCGGGCGTCTCGCCCGGCATATCGGCGAACGGCGGCTTCAGATAGTGCTGCATGGGTTCCGCCATGCCATAGAACACCAGCCCGACGCCAAACCCTGCTGCCAACAGCATGCTGACCCAGGAAAAGAAGGTATAGGAAGGCCGGCTATCCTGCGGCCCGAGCCGGATCTTGCCGTACTTGCTCAACGCGAGACTGATGAGAAAGATCACGAAACCAAACACGGATATCAGATAGAACCAGCCGAACATGCTGGTCACGGCGCCGAGCGCCTGATCTGCCAATTCACCGAAACGGGTGGGGAATCCTGCCCCCAATGCGACCAGCCCCAGAATGATGATGACCGACGCGCTGAATACACGCTTTCCTCCAGATGTCATAAATCGCTACTCCCTGTGAGCTGTGACAGCGGTGAGGTGGATCGCGCACCAGCGAGAAACGAGTAGCGTATCGCCAACGAATAATCGCAGTGCCTTCTAGACATGAACCTGATTCCCCAGAACTTCAAGGGCAGACGACGTCAGCAGCACAGGAAAATTTGTCACTGTCTGTACAGGCAAGCGCTTGCCCCAGCCGGGCCACAGCCTCCGCGTGGAAGGAGAAAGCCGGTTTTGAAAAGTCAGTGCAGGCTTTGAAAGGACAGTGCAGACCTTGGAGGGACAGTGACAAGGGAGCAGAGAGACGGGAAGTCCCGGGCAAGCTGGCCAGTCACGATGGCGAGATCGCCAGATAATCTCTACATTACTTGTACGATAGTTATAAAACTCGATTCACCGCCGACATGACATCCCACTGAGGGTATTCCGATGCCTGCACATACCACTGCATCACACCCGCCACGCACCGCTGTGACCCCCACTCACGCGTCGCCTGCTGCCCCACTACCCCCAAGCCAGCTCGCCGATCAGCCGCTCGCCCACCAGGACGAGACCAGCATGACACTCGAGTCGCTGGCACGCGCACTGCAGCACGGCATGGTGCCGGTGGTCGAGGTCATGTCACTGGATGGCATCTACAAGGTGAGAATCCATCATTGCCACGGCATCTCGGACCTGACGCGCAACGATCACAGCGCGCTCTGGTTCAAGGGCACCGGCGAGATACGCGACTTGATGGGCGCACGCGGCATCAGCCACGGCGTGCTGACCTGGGCAGATCAATGGGGAGATGAAATGATCGGGGTCGAATCGCGCAGCCTCAATCAGGAAGAACTGCTCGCCTGGGGCACGCGTATCTGTTTCAAGTGAGGAATAGCCTCACGATGCCAGGGAAGATACCAGAGCCTGCGACTTCACGGACACAGGCACCTTGGCGAGAGACCATCAGGCTGAAGGCCTTCAAATGATGGGTAGGCGGATGACAAGCCAAAAGAGCCTGCAGCCAATGGCCACAGGCTCTTGTTCTTTTACCCTATTCAGTACTCACTCTATCCAGAATTCCCTCTAGCCAGAATTTTAACCAGCCAAGTTTCACGCTGAAGAAGAGCTCACGCTGACACGAGCCTCAGCCTCTTTGGTGTCCGCCAGCAGGGACAGAAGGTAGTCCTTGCGCTTCAGAAATACGGGACGCTGTTGGTAATCTCTTTTATAGGTCTGCTTGGAGACCAGCGCCTCCTGGAATGCTTCAAACTCCTCTCCATTCCCTACGTAGCGATTCTCGAGCGACATGAAGCGCTCTATATCCGCCGAGGTCAGGTATTCCCGCAAGCTGTCATTGAGATAATAGCTGAACGAAAAATACGGCATGAAGCCAAAGCGCTCGGCACGGCGGACAAAATCCGCATAGAGCAGCTCAGGATGCTGGCGCCCGACCCCCAGCTTCGCGTGATTCTTGGCACGATTGGAAATGAAGATCGCACTGCGCCGGGGCAAGAAGAGATGTTCCAGAAACAGGCCCAATGTATGGGTCACGATTTCCCGCCCTTGCACCGCCGCAATGAACCAGACCTCCATCGGCCTGGCGGGCGCCTTGCTTTGACGAAAGGTGAAAAAGCCCAGTTCACTCATTGCCACAGGCAACCACTCCGACAATGGCGTCAGGCAGAACGTCGTGCTGTCAGCCCAGACTCCCCCATAACGACTCAATAGATACAGCCGCAATACGTCCGCCTTGATGGCAGGGTTCAACCTGACCGTCGACAGCTCGAAGGCAGCAAGGAAATCAAAGCCAAGTACCTGCTGGATATTGTCATCACTGAGCAGTCGCACTTCGTAGTCTGGATTCAGCGCCTGCCACGACCTGACGCTCAGACGTACGACTTCCGGTGCTGATTCCAGCGGAGCATCCCAGTACATCCAGATTATCTTGGGCTGGGCTTGTGACTGAGTCGCCGCCCCCGGGTTGGGCCCCAATGACGACGCACGCTGCAATTCTGCGAGTGAATCCCGTGCTACCTGGTAACGTGGACTCTGTGGCGACAGCTGCGCGATTCCATAATGCGCATTGTAGCGATGGCTGAACCACGCAACATGCTTGCGCAGCCAATAGCCCTTGTTCTCGAAAGTATCGCTTCGAATGAATGCATTGATCATCAGGCAACCCAGGTATTAGTTACCCATGACAGCGCATAGGTAACGATAAATAACGCGAATCGCGTAAAAATACCGATAGTTTGCAGAATTGTCTAACAGAAGGGAAAACTCGAGGAAATGTGCAAGGCCAGATGAGTCGAGGGCAAGTCTTGGCCTTGTGACAGGGCTTGCGACAGAGAATGAAGACTTGTCATCGATGAAGCTGTTCACCGATGACAAGAATCAGGAAACCACGTAAGCAGCATTCGTCTTTCAAGACATGTCGGCTGAGCAGTCAGCGCACATATCAGTGCAACACGTCAGTGGCTGACGGCTTCTTCATTGGCCACGAAACCGGCATCAGCGCACAGGCGGCTGAATTCATCCCAGTGCTTCATGACCTGCCAGGCGCCCGTGGTCCGCAGTACCTCGGCGTGGCCCGGCGGGATGTGACTGGCGCCCAGGTGGCCGACGACCTTAAGGCCCGCGGCCACGGCAGCCTGCATTCCCGTGCGGCTGTCTTCCACTACCAGACATTCCTCGGCGGAGCGTCCCAGCGTCTTGAGGGCGAGCAGATAGAGATCCGGCGCCGGCTTGGGATTCATGACCTCATCGGAGGTGAAGATCGGCAGCTGCTCATCGCCATTGGCCGCGGCAATCTCATCGAGAATGCCACGCAGCCCCGAACTCTCAAGATTGATCTTCATGCGCTGCTCAGAGCTGTTGGACACGATCGCCAACGGCAGACGCTGATCGCGAATCCACTCCAGCGTCTCGCGCACCCCGGGCATGGCCTTGAGTGAGTCGGCCAGGCGGGCATCGACGAGATGGCGTACCTGGTCGAGCGCATCCACGGGCAGCGTGTGCTGACTGCGTGCTTCCAGATCCAGCAGGATATCGCGCGTCATCATGCCCAGACAGCGGTCCAGCTCATGCTCGATCTGCTCTGCACTCCCCAGGTCTGGCAGCCAGACGGGAAGTTTTTCCTTGAGCACGCCATCAGCGATGATCTCGCTATCCACCAATACACCGTCACAATCAAAGATAAGTTGCTTCATGCGAGCTCCAATTCGAGAAAAGATGGCCGAAACACGTGATGAACAAGACACCTTGTCGCGCAAGGCATTGAGCGGCCACAAGAAGTGATATCCCTCATTGATGAGGGCAGAAAACTGAAAAGCAATCCCGACACTCTGCAGCAGACCTGGGCGAGGATTTTCCGAGGCAAGGCTGTCGGTAGGTGACTTGACGCGCTCAAGGGTAATGCACTGCAATGGCAACGTCATGACAGGAATTCTTGCCTTATCAAGACACCCATGCAGGAGGAAGTATGCGACATCGCCATTCCCGCACATGTTCACATCCCTCACACACGTCCGGCTTCGGCACGGGCCTTCTGGCCGGCGCCGCCGCGGCGACCGCCTTCTTTCTGGGCCGACGCCTCAACAGTGCTCGCAAGGTCAGTAGCGGCCATCCGCTGAAGCATCAGGTGCTCGATGCGGCCTCGCAGGTCATGCAGCGCAAGTATCCGATGGAAGCGATGAGTACCTACCTCAACGGCTTCCACCATTACGCCGATGACATGGGGCGTCAGGTGGAGGCCAGCCACTTCTGCATCCACCTGGAACATGATCTGCACCAATGCGTGATCTTCGATTCCAATCGCAGTGATGCCCGCTTGATCGGGATCGAATACATCATCAGCGCCGAGCGCTACGAGCAGCTGCCCGAGGAAGAGAAGCCGCTCTGGCACAGCCATCACTATGAAGTGAAATCCGGCATCCTGGTGGCCCCGGGAATTCCGGAACTGGCGGAGCGCAGCTACTTCGAGGACCTCGTCACCACCTACGGCAAGACCTTCCACACCTGGCAGATCGACCGCGACGACTTCCCCTACGGTATCCCGCAGCTGATGATGGCCTTCACCCGTGACGGTCAGATCGACGAGGAGCTGATGAAGCGCCGTGATGAGCGCCTGGGCATCAGCACCGAGGAGCGCCGCCGGAAGCGCGCCGAGATTCCGCTGCCCGATGTCAGCCCCAAGGCCAACGGTGGCCCGACCCCGCCCGACAGCGAGTCCCACCAGCCGCCGCATGAGAGCCTGAACGACAGCCGCTGAGGCCAGCGGCGCATCAGCGACACAAGCCACGACACGCACCAACGACATGCATCTACGACATGCATCTACGACATGCATCTACGACATGCATCTACGACAAGGCGCCTGGCAATCATTTGCCAGGCGCCTTGTCGTTTCAGCTATCGCGTCAGGAAGCCGCAATGGGCATCCCGCAGGGCTCAGCTCTGATTGTCGTGTCGCGGCTTGTCTTCACGTGATGTCGAGGCCATCTTCTCGAGCTCCTCTTCACTCATGGAGTCATACATCGAGCGGGCGGCCCCATCCAGTTCGCTGACCTTCTGCTCGCCGCGACGTGCTGATAGTGCTGCCCCGGCTGCCATCTGCTGTGCCTTGGACTTGGCTGGCATGATTGTCCTCCCTCTGGGCGAATATCGTGAACCATGGTCGGCTGCCATGAGCTCGACCATGCCGCTTGCTGTCACTCTCCATAGGCCATGCGGCCCTCCTTCGCCCTTTTCAAGCCTCGCGATGCCTTGAGTTTCCCCTCTCTGACCCAAGGCCATGCAGGAGAGACAGATGACTGCCCTCAACAATAATATCGCCATCCAGCAGCAGGAGAGCCGCCATGCGTGACGTCGAATTTCCTCAACATCTTTCGCCCCATACTGCCAAGGATGACCTGACGGCGCTGGACGCCGAGCAACTGGCACGCGGGTATCAACGCGGTGAGTTCGACCCGCTACAGGTGACGCGAGCGGTGCTCGATCGTATCGGGCGACTCAACCCGCTGGTCAATGCCTATGTGCATGTCGCGCATGACACGGCGCTGGAGGAGGCACGTAAATCCACGCAGCGCTGGCAGGCCGGCAAGCCATTGAGTCCGCTCGATGGCATTCCGACCTCGCTGAAAGGCCTGACCGATGTTGCCGGCATGCCAGCGAGAGCAGGCTCCCTGATCACACCGGCCACGCCATGCCAGCAGGATGCGCCGCCGGTCAGGCGCTTGCGTGAGGCAGGCGCGATTCTACTTGGCAAGACCAACACCCCCGAGTTCGGCTGGAAGGCCGTCACCGACAACCTCGTGCATGGCACCACCAGCAATGCCTGGAATACCGAACTGACACCCGGTGGCTCTTCCGGTGGCGCGGCTACCGCCGCCGCCCTCAATCTGGGCGTGCTGCATCAGGGCGGTGACTCCGGCGGGTCGATCCGTATCCCTGCCGCCTTCAGTGGCATCTTCGGCTTCAAGCCCACCTTCGGCTGGACACCACAGTGGCCACCCTCCAAGGCTGCCTTTCTGTCCAGCATCGGGCCCATGACCCGCAGCCCCCGTGACGCCGCCGCCATGCTCAATGTCATCGGCCGTCACGATGCCCAGGACCCATACGCCAACCGCGGCCAACCCGAGGATTGGGGCGCGGATATCGGCAAGTCGCTGGCAGGACTGCGCATCGCCTACTCGCCATGTTTCGGGTCTGTCGAGGTCGACCCCGAGATCGCAAGCCTGGTGGAGCGCGCCGCACAGCGTCTGGCGAACCTTGGCGCGGACATCGTGACAGTCGATCCCCTGGTCGAGACAAGCCTCGAGACATTTCGCAAGATCTGGTTCACCGCCTCACTGGGGCTCTGGGATGACTGCGATGCCCAGCAGCGTGAACAGCTTGACCCCGGGCTGGTCGAGAATGCCATGTGTGCACGTGAATGGTCGTCGCTGGATCTGTTCAAGGCGCTTGAGGAGCGCTACCGGATCACCCAGGCGCTGGAACAATTCAACCAGGATTTCCACCTGTTGCTGACACCCAGCGTCGCCGTCACCCCCTTCGCCCTGAATCATCAGGTACCCCCGGATAGCCAGATGCATGACTGGGAGGAATGGGCGCCGTTCTCGTACCCCTTCAACCTGAGCGGTCAACCAGCGGCGTCAGTGCCCTGTGGCTTCACGTCTCAGGGGCTGCCCGTCGGCTTTCAGCTGGCAGGCGGCAAGCACGATGATGTGCGACTGCTGCGGGCAGCCGCTGCCTATATGGATGCCTACCCTACCGCGCATCCCGCCGAGCCCTACCGTCCAAGATGACGCCGCGCGGCCGCACTGGCTGACCGGCGACCTTCACATGCGACAACGCCCACCACTGCCCCTTCATCAGGGCGGTGGCGGGCGTTGGCTGTGATGCCTGTCGTTCAAGCAAAAGGCTATTTCAAAGGGCTGTCTCAAAAGGCTATTTCACAGGGCTATTTCAATACGCCCTGCAAAAGGCGATTCACATGAACGCGGCCCCGTGAGCCGCCCCGGTTACTTGAGCGAATCCTGATTGCCGATACGCGCCATCATCTCGGTGAACATCTGGATGTCGAGCAGCAGGTTATCGACCCGCTTGAACTCCTCGGAGGTATGCCCGGTATAGGTCTCGCCCGGCATGGACGGACCGAAGTTGATCGCATTGGGCAACAGCTTGGCGGTCGTACTGCCCGCAGAGGAGCGCGGCTCGGCCTCCATGCCGGTGGTATCCCCGAAGATATTGAGCAGCGTCTGCAGCCAGGCACCGCTGGGGTCACGCAGCATCCAGTCGCGAATCTCGACGTTCAGCGTCATGTCCATGCCCTGCTCGCTGGCATAGGCGCTCAGCTTGTCCTGAATCGTCTGGCTCAATTCCTCAGGTGATTTCTCACCGGCGGGTGCACGCACATTGACCGCGACCCGCAGCACATCGTCCTCCCTGGCGAAGAAGGTCGGCGTCACCTTGAGCGGCCCCATGAAATCATGGGAATACGCGATGCCCAGCTGCTTGCCGTGATAGTCCAGCCCGTAGTTGTCGTTCAGGTAATGGATGGCATCTTCATAGGCATTGTCATGGAAATCGATGCCGGAGGTGGCAAGCAGGCCCGCCAGCCGTGTGACAGGATTGACGCCGTTGGCCGGCGCCGAGGAGTGGGCCGACTTGCCGGTCACCGTCACGCTGACCTCTTCACCTTCCACCTCACTGGCGACGCTGAAGTCCTGGCCATGCTCCTTGACGTAGCGGCTGCCGAGCGTTTCAAGCTTGTGGCTGAGCGCCTTGGCACCCGCTGCGTCAGCCGCGTGCAGCGTGGCGGTGGAGCGCTCCGGAATCTGGTTGGTCGCCAGGCCGCCCTGGAAGTCGGTGATCGTCGGCAGAGCGTCGACTGCCTGATCAGATGACGCCTCGCCGGCCTTGGGCATCAAGGGGAAGCGCGCATCGATGGTGCCGAAACCATTCTCGGCCGTGATCGCCGGATAACCGCTATCGAGCACGATGTTGTATTCCGGCAGGTCATTTCTGGCCTTGTAGTACTCGAAGCCATCACCGCCGGTCTCTTCCGTGGTCTCGATCATCAGGCGAATGGTGCGCTTGAGCGGCACCTCATTCTCCTTGAGCGACTTCATGGCATACAGCGCCGCGGCAATCGAGGCCTTGTCATCTTCGGTGCCGCGCCCGTAGAGCTTGCCGTCGATCTCGGTCATCGCGAACGGGTCGAGATGGGTGCCGTCGCCGAGTGTCCAACCCTCCTCGCCTGCCGGTACCACATCGCCGTGGGTCAGAATGCCGAACACGTCATCGCCAGTTCCCTCAAGCTCAACCTCGAAGACGCGGTTGTCGACGTTACGGAATGTCAGGCCGAACGCCTCGGCGCGCGCCTTGATCAGCTCACCGAAGCGCGCGATTTCCGGATTCTCGAATTGCGGCTTCTCCCCCACCTTGGCGGTCGGGATCGCGACCATTTCCTTGAGCAGCGCCTGGACGTCGTCGCCGTACTGCAGACGGTTGTAGACCCCCAGCAGACGATAGATGTTGACGAAGGCATCGCCCTCCAGCGTCTCACCAGCCTGATACTGCTCGATGGCAGCCCTGACGGCCGTGTCCTGGGAATTGCGTTCGGCCACCTGGGTCAGAAAGCCATTGAAGTCCGGCGCCAGCTCCTGCCGGCCCTGTTCGATCAAGCTGACCAGCTGGGCACGCTTGAGCGTATGTTCACCCTGCGGTGCGCGCTTGCCCGTATCATCGGCCGCCATCGGCTCGTCTGCGCTGACAGGCAGCGCGCTGCCGAGCCCGAGTGCCAGACCCAACGCGAGGGCCGTCTGACGAGAAGTAGCGTGAGTGGCTGTGCGGGTACTCATGGGCATGTACATCCTTGTGTTAGGCAAGACGCCACGTCGTCAATGGCCGCAGAGACAAGCGATGAGGAGAAGACCCTCACCGACGCCCGGCGACAGCTGACCACGCGACATCAAGACGGTTTCATCGGCCTTGCCGTGAAACATGAATGTCTTATACACAACCATTTTATGTACTAGGCCACGCCACGCCAACCCTAGCGAGAGGTGCCTGCCACTCTGCTCTCCATTATGGCCTGCCCCTCTTCGCCCCAGACGAGCGACTCAGTTCCAGCGCTTGAGCAGAATCTCGATGAACAGTTCCGCGATCGGCGACAGGGACTCACCGCGCCGCCGCAGCAGGCCAATGGTGCGGTCAATGCGCGGTTCGGGCAGTTCACGCTGACATAGCACCTCGTGTTCTGGCCCCGGCATGGCCATCGACGGCAGGATGGCGACGCCTAGCCCGCTCTCGACCAGACCCAGTGACGTCGAAAGGTGCTGTACCTCGTAGAAGCCATCCAGATGCAGGCCGGCGGACAGCAGGGTGTTGTCGAGCAGAATGCGGTTGCCGCTGTCACGCGAGACCGTGATCAGGCGCACATCGTCCAGGTCGCTCCATTCCACGCGCTGTTTCTGTGCAAGAGGATGGTCTCGACGCAGGGCCAGCACGAAGGGATCACGATAGATGGAGGTGAAATCCACCGCCGGATGGTGGGCACTGACCATATTGATACCAAAGTCTGCCTCCCCCGAGACCACCCTTTCGACCCCTTCATTGGCACTGACATCCAGGATGCGAATCCGGATACCGGGATAGGCGGTATTGAATTCGCGCACCACGCTGGGCAGGAAGTAGAAGGCTGCCGTGGGCAGGCAAGCGATGGTCAGCACCCCCTTGCGGTGGGTGGCAAGCTCGCGGACGCCGACCAGAGACGACTCATAATCTTCGAGCAACTTGCGGGCTTTGGGCAGAAAATCACGCCCAACGGGCGTCAAACGACTTCTTCGCGTGGTGCGCTCGAGCACCTTGGCGCCCAGAATCTCCTCCAGTTTCTGGATGCGGCGCGACAACGCCGGCTGCGAAATATGCAGCCGTTCTGCCGCCTCATTGAAGGAATGATTCTCGGCGACCTCGACGAACGCCGACAGATCCAGAAACTCCAATCTATGCATGCAACTACCTTATTGTTTCAGTTTTCGGATTAATTCGCACAATGATGACAGTATAGGTTTTATTTGCATTTGATGCATAGATCATCGGCTGTGATGCTTCACGAAGGCGCAAACAGACAGGAGCGCGTTCCAACATGATGCATTCACTTCCTTGCATGATCCTACGTGGCGGTACCTCTCGGGGTCCCTTCCTGCGTCTGGATCACCTCCCCGCCGATGACGAAGGCCGTCGCGAAGTTCTGCGTCAGGTCATGGGGTCCGGCCACGTACTGCAGATCGATGGCCTGGGCGGCGGCAATTCGTTGACCAGCAAGGTCGCCCTCGTCGGGCCGCCCAGTCATCCTGAAGCTGATGTCGATTACCTGTTCGCTCAGGTCGATGTAGAAAGCGACAAGGTCGACTTCTCGCCCAACTGCGGCAACATGCTGGCCGCCGTCGCCCCCTACGCCATCGAGACCGGCATGATTGCGCCACAGGGTGACCTGACGCGTCTGCGGATTCACAACCTCAATACCCGCACGCTGATCGACAGCCAGGTGCCGACGCCCGCTGGCGCGGTGGCCTACCAGGGTGACACGCGCATCAGTGGCGTGCCCGGTGCCGGCAGCGCCATCAAGCTGGGCTTCCTCGGCGCGGTGGGCGCCAAGACCGGCAAGATGCTGCCCAGCGGCCAGGTCATCGACGTGATTGATGGCGTCGAGGTGACCTGCCTCGACTCCGCCACGCCGGTGGTGCTGATCGAAGCGGCAAGTCTGGGCTGGGCGGGCAACGAAGCGCCGGCCGAGATGGATGCCAACCGCGAGGCGATGGCACGTCTCGAGCAGATTCGCCTCAAGGCGGGAGAGTTGATGGGCATGGGCGACGTCAGCGGCTCGGTGCTGCCCAAGCCGGTGATTCTCTCCGCCCCGCGCACCCAGGACGGCACTCTGTGCGCCCGTTACTTCGTGCCGCATCGCTGCCATGGCGCCCTGGCCGTCACGGGCGCCATCACGCTGGCCGTTGCGACCAGCATCCCGGGCACCTTGGCCAATCGTGTGGCACTCGCGGCCGGCACTCTGGCACCGGATAGCCTGGCGGCAAACGTTCATCTGGAACATCCCGCCGGATTTCTGGATGTCGAGGTCGAGCATGCCAATGCCGACCCGATGACCCCCAGCCGCGTGTCTCTGCTGCGCACGGCACGCAAGATCATGAGTGGCGAGGTGTTCTTGAACCTCCCCGACTCGGTGGAAATGCCTGGGCGTGCATGACACGCCAGACGACCGCACTGGCAAGCGCCAGAGGCGAAGAGTTCGTCGACAGGCAACGAGCAGGTACTGCAGTATATTGATTTACAATGAATTTTCGCTAAACGAAATAGCCTGACTGCGCCGCCATGCAGATAGCGCATCACTGATCGACAACGCATTCCAACAATAATCAGGAGTCAGACCATGTCCATCATCGTGTCTACCCCCAAGCGCCAGACCCTCAAGCGTCATGCCCGTACCACCGCATTGGCCTTCATGCTGCCCGTCATGGGCCTGATGCCACTGTCCTCAGCCGTTCACGCCGCGGCGGAAGTCCCTGACACCCTGACCTGGACCGTCCCGTTCGGTGTCGGGGGCGGCACGGACGTCTGGGCACGCTTCATGTCCAACTGGGTGACCAAGGACCTGCCGGGCAACCCGGCTGTCGTCATCGACAACGTCCCGGGCGGTGGTTCCATCACTGGCGTCAACCTGTTCAGCAAGCGTGCCGGCGATGACGGCGACGAGATGGTCGTCACCTCGGCCTCTACCCAGTATCCGGCCATACTGCGCGACCGTCGCGTGCGCTATGACTATGCCGACTGGGAGCCGATCTTCGCCGCACCGACAGGGGGTGTCGTCTACGCCTCAAGCTCGCTGGGCAAGGACAGCGCCAGTGCGCTCGAGGCCCTCGCCTCCCAGGAAGTGAAGTTCGCCGGTCAGAACCCGACCGGGCTCGAGATGCCGGTGCTGATGGCCTTCGATCTGCTCGATTTCCAGGTCGACCCGGTCTTCGGCATGAAGAGCCGTGGTGAAGGCCGTCTGGCCTTCGAGCGTGGCGAAGTCGCCCTCGACTTCCAGACCACCTCCGCCTACAAGAGCAACGTCACGCCGCTGGTCGACGCCGGCCAGGCCGTACCGCTGTTCAGCCTTGGCGTGATGGATGACGAAGGCCATATCGAGCGCGATCCGTCCTTCCCGGACCTGCCGACCTTCTCCGAGCTGTATCTGGCCCAGGAAGGCCATTCACGTGACGACGAGGCCTACCAGATCTTCCACAAGTTCTTCGCCTCCGGTTACGCCATGCAGAAGATGCTGCTGGTGCCGAAGGACGTGGACCCGGAACTGCTAGAGCTTTACCGCCAGGCCGCGCGTGATCTGGCCAAGGACCCCGAGTTCCTCAAGGAAGCGGCCGAGAAGGTCGGGCCCTATGGCCTGATGGTCGGCAAGGCCGCCGCGACCCAGCTACAGGAAGCCATGCAGCTGAGCGAAGCCGAGCACGAATGGGTCAAGAACTGGCTGATGGAACGCCACAATATCCGCCTGCAATCTCGTTGAGGCGCGCAATCACACCCGTAACGGCCTGATCCCCGGGTGTGATGGGGACCCACTCACGGGGCTGCCGACCAGCAGCCCCGTGAGCCTTTCACTCCCTGCCTCACCATGCTCTCCCCGGCACCGCCTCTGAGTGTTAGAGAAGCATCTAGAGAAGAACAAGAGGTTGAGTAACGCCATGATCGACACTCTCCTGTCCAGCATTGGACACGTCTTCACGCTGACGCATCTGCTGTTCATGATGATCGGCATCTTCGTCGGCCTGCTGGTCGGTATCATTCCCGGCCTGGGCGGCATCGCCGGCATGGCCCTGCTGCTGCCCTTCCTCTATGGACTGGACCCGGGCTACGCCCTGGGCATGCTGATGGGCATGGTCGCGGTCATTCCTACCGGCGATACCTTCGCCTCTGTCCTGATGGGCATTCCCGGTTCCAGCGCGTCGCAAGCCACGGTGCTGGATGGCTTCCCGCTGGCCAAGAAGGGCCAGGCCGCCCGCGCGCTGACCAGTGCCTTCCTGTCTTCCCTGTGTGGTGGCGTGATCGGCGCCATCATCCTGACCGGCTTCATCCTCGTCGCACGCCCCCTCGTACTGGCCTTCTCGTCAGCCGAATTGTTCGTATTGACCTTGCTGGGCCTGACGATGGTGGCGGTGTTGTCCGGCAAGAACCTGTTCAAGGGCACCGCTGCCTGTGGCCTCGGCCTGCTGGTCGGTGCCATCGGCGCCGCACCGGCGACCGGCGAGTACCGCATGAACCTGGATATCGACTACCTGTACGACGGCGTGCCGCTGATCGTGCTGGGTCTGGGCATCTTCGCCCTGCCGGAAATCGTCGAGCTGCTGCTGGGACGTGGCAGTATCGCCAAGAACGGCAACACCGACCTGGGCAAAGGCTGGTCTGCCGGCATCAAGGATGTGGTCAAGAACAAGTGGCTGGTCGCGCGCTGTGCCGGTATCGGCAGCCTGATCGGGACCATTCCGGGTCTGGCGGGTTCCGTGGTCGACTGGATCACCTACGGCTTCGCGGTCAAGACCGCCAAGGACCCGAGCCAGTTCGGCAAGGGCGACATCCGCGGCGTCATCGCGCCGGAATCCGCCAACAATGCCTGCGCCTGCGGTGCCATGGTGCCGACACTGCTGTTCGGGGTGCCAGGCTCCGGCACGGCGGCGGTCTTCCTGGGCGGGCTGTTGCTGCTGGGTCTGGAACCCGGCGTGTCGATGATCACCACCAATCTGGACATGACCTACACCATCACCTGGTCACTGGCGCTGGCCAATATCCTAGGCGCGGGCCTGTGTCTGATGCTGGCGCGTCCGGTCGCGCAGCTGACGCGTGTACCCTTCGCCATTCTGGCCCCTGCCATCACCGTGCTGATCCTGTTCGCTGCCTACCAGGCCAGCCGCTCACTGGGTGACTGGGCCGCGCTGGGCATGATCGGCATGATCGGTGTGCTATTCAAGAGTGCTGGCTGGTCGCGTCCGGCCTTCCTGATCGGCTTCGTGCTGGCACCGGGTGCCGAGAACTACTTCTACCAGAGCATGCAGTTCCACGGCGCCGAAGCCTTCCTGCGTCCGGGCGTGCTGATCATCCTCGGCCTGATCCTGCTGGCCTTCTTCCTGCCGGTGATCCGCAAGGCGATCATGCGTCGTCGCCAGACCCATGAAGTGGTCGAGACCGCGCCGTCGCCGGAAGAGGATGTGCTGGAATCGCGTGGCTTCGGTGGCGTCGACTTCCTGCTGCTGTTGATGATGGGCGCAGCCGCCCTGTGGGCGCTCTACGACGTCAAGGACCTGATGCCGCTGGGCAAGGCCTTCCCGACGCTGGCCGCCTTCATCACGCTGCTCTCGGTGATCGCCGTGGTCTTCAACGGCTGGCGTCGCGGCATGATTCGTGTCAAGCAACCGGCCTTAAAGGCAGTGGGTGTGGTACTTGGCTTCTTCGTGCTGATCGGCGTCAGTGCGCTGCTGGGCTTCGTCTCCACCGCCGTGCTGTTCTGCCTGGGCTTCCAGCTCACCATCGCACGCAAGTCGCCGCTCTTCGCAGGGCTCTTCGCGCTGGGCGTGGCAGTCTTCCTGCTCGGCATGCAGGCGGCGATGAATCTGCACTACCCGACGGGTCTGCTGGATGACGTGGTGCTGCCGATGATTCCCTTCCTGTAAGGCCAGCTGGCATCACCAGCACTCAACTCTCGAGTACGACATACGCAAGCGGGCACCCATTGGGTGCCCGCTTGCGTATTGTGACAACCCCAAGCCCATTGTCAGGTACTCGCCGCCATCACGACTCAGTCGACGCGATGAAACCTGGCTCGTGCCGCCTGTGGCGACACCCCGAAATGACGCCGGTAGGCCGTGGCGAAGTTGCAGGCATGGGCATACCCCACCTGATGCGCCACCTGCTGAATGCTCACCCCACGCCGCAAGGCCTGCTCGGCACACCGCATGCGACATTCACGCTGATAACTGCCCAGCGACTGCCCGAAGGCCTGGCGAAACTTGTGGCGCAAGCCGGAGGGGCTCATGCAGGCCAGCCGCGCCAGTTCCTCAGATCGGAA
>Ga0209634_1000654_pt1 | contig 26582 bp, 31 predicted proteins | sample LinPmetageLP40_FD_184043 | JGI IMG/M metagenome (GOLD analysis project Ga0209634, IMG submission 184043) | Marine viral communities from the Pacific Ocean - LP-40 (SPAdes) (version 2) | ecosystem: Environmental > Aquatic > Marine > Oceanic | place: Pacific Ocean | collected 2010-08-26 | reverse complement strand
AATTTAATGCAAGTAAGTTTTTAGATAATATTATTAATTTAAAAACTTCTATTCCCCCCACTAAAGAAGAACTTAAGTTCTACACAACAGGTAAGTCACAATCTCCTGCCCCAATGCTTCGTCCTGAAAAAGAAATGAAAGTTGCTATAGCAGCTAACAAGGCTAAAGCAGACTTATCTATTCAAACTTTACTAGACAAAATATCTTATGGAGAAGGTGCAACCCCAGAAGGATTAAAGAACCAAAGTGTAAATAAAGAAATTATTAGTCCTTATGATATGGTGTATGGATATAAACAATACCTAACTCCTTCCACGTCAGTTAGTAAGATGACACTAAAAGAATTATTTACATTTCAAAAAAAGTTAATACGTAAAACAAGAGGCAAAATATCTGGCAAAGCGAGTGAAAACGAAGGCAGTTCTGCTGTAGGAAAATATCAAATACTACGAGACACCCTTTTTGGAAAGAATGGCACTGCAGAAAAACCTGGCGTTGATTCGTGGGCTGACAAATTAAATTTAGAAGCTGATGATACATTTAGTCCTGCAGTACAAGAAAAAATTGCTAGGCTTGCCTTAAAAGAATCTGGTTATAATAATTATTTAAATGGCAAAAAATCAAAAGCTAACTTTTTAAAAGGCATTGCTATAAGATGGGCATCTGTGGCGGATCTATCTGGCACTAATCCCTCTGGGCAAAGTACAGCTACATCCGCCCAAAGCCTAATGCCTTTAATTAACAATGTAAAAAATAATGGGCAGACCATAAATGTTAACGACTTAATGATAAGAAAGTAATATAATAATGACATATAGTTATGGTGGTTGGCAAAACGAATTTGATGGGCTAACTTTAGAAAATGATTTTAGTGGATCTGCTCCTCCTGATTTCAATACAAATGAAGAAGTAGAAGGTATTCGTCCAACTAAAAGACCTGAACAAAAAGTGTTTCGCCCCACTAAAAGACCAGCAGGACTAGGAGCAAAGGCAGATGATACGTCTGATGATAATGAGCCTGAAAACGATAAAAGCATTTACAGTGTAGTTAAAAACATTATGAATGACACCGACCCTTTAAAAGCACCTACAGCTACTAATATGATTACAGAAAGAAACACTAACTTATATATAGCACAAAAAGGCAAGAGACAAAAAGAAACACTGTCGTATTTAGATAAGTTAACACTTATGGGGGCAGAAACAACAAACCCTTACGGGCTAGATAATGAAGTAGTACCACAGGGTTTAGATCCACAAGTTCCTGAAACCTTTTCTCAATTATCTTATTTTGAAAGTTTAATTGCTGACGAAGAAGCTAAAGGTATATTTGACAAAGACATAGATTTGTTAAGCGAGCTGTATCAAAAAAGAAATAATGCTCGTTTTAATAAAAGATTTCAAGATGAGCCTGAAAGGGGTACATTTGGATCTGATTTTAAATATAGTCTTGCTACAAAAAGAAAGTATGACAACACTACCGTGGGTAAGTACAACTCTACACTTACAGACGGTGTAGATGCTTTACTAGGAACCGACAGTTTTATGGCGTACCCACCAACAAACACTTGGGTTAATGATTATGGATATGGCAGGTCAACAAAAATTCCTTTTGGGTTAGATACATCTACTCGCATAAAATTGGGAGACCTTCCTCCTTTATCCGACGACCTTGATCCTATAACAGGTAAGTACGTTGGTGGCAAAACCACAATTGATTCTGCAGGTTACGTTGTTGAAACTTCTCTTCCTGTTTTTTTAGACAATGAAGGTTACGTGGTTTGGAGTAAAAAAGAAGGCATAGTTGCAGACAGAACTAAAAAACTAGTAGCAGACATAGCCGTTGATTATCTTGGTCAGCATACTGTTGATTTTCTTTTTACTCTTGGTAACCTATTTAACAAAACAGTACATAGCAAAAAAGATTATGAAGAGCTAAAAGATGAAATGAACCCCGAAATAGATATGGACCAACTTTTTAATCAAATGATAGTAAATAGAGCTTTTTCACACAACACAGACAGATATGGTAACGAAATAATGATACCAAATCCGTACTTACAGGGGTTATATTAAATGGGGTTTCCTCTCGAACTAATAACAATGTTAGGCTCTACCGTGCTAGGTGGGGTTATGACTATCTGGGGTCAATCTATAAAGGCCAAAGCAGAACAAAACAAGATGCTACTACAACGTGCTGAGTTTAGAGCAGGTGCAGTAAAAGATGCCAGAGAATACGGTAGAAAAGATACGCACTTTGCTTGGACAAGAAGGCTTATTGCATTAGGTGCGGTTGGAGCCATTATAGTACTTCCCAAAGTTGCGGCAGTATGGTATCCTGAAATAGGCGTAGTTGTAGGGTATACAGAAGTACAAGGAGGCTTCCTTAACTTTTTGTTTGGTCCCAATGAAGCAATCGTATGGAAAGCCGCAAGAGGTTTTGTAATCACGCCACTAGACACGCATATAGTTTCAGCCATCGTAGGTCTCTACTTTGGTGCAGGTTTCACTAAATAAGGTAAAATAAAATGGTAGAACTAATACAAGGCCCAATTGCAGGACAGTCTCTGACTGACTTACCTAAAAATTCTCCTTGGGAAAACCCTTCAGAAATATCTGAAGTTGGAGATGTAGTTAAGCACTATGTAGAGAGACTAGCAAATGATGATGTTATGGATGATCTTACAGTAGTCTTTAAATTAGGAGGCGACTTAAAAATTGTAACAGAAACTATTATGATGACAGGGGCTATGAACGGGGTACATACTGTTGACGCAGGTATGTTAGCAGGTCCTATAGTTGCTAGATTTATTAAAATAGCAATGGAAGGTTACGGTATTGAAACTCCTGAAACAAGCGTATCATTAGAAGAAAAATCAGAAGCTAGAGAGTATGCTAGGGTTTTAAAACTGGTTGAACAGGCAAGAGAACAAGCAGCTAACAATGAAGATGACGAAGGAGAGGCATTACTTGCTGATATGAGTAGTGCTATAGAATCTATGCCTGAAACCACAGAGGAAGAAGAGATGCCAATGGAAGCAGTAGAGACAGCAGATATGCCAATGGAGCCAACAGATAACAACACGGGTGAAGGTATTATGTCAAGAGGAGTTTCATAATGAGTTGGGAAGCAGGCGTACAGAAATTTTTAGAACAAACCGCATTATATATAAATGAAGATAAAAGCAACGCCTCTTTGTATAGAGATAAATTACAGGAAAAAGCTGAAAAAGGTAAAACGATTGCAATTAAACGAGATTTAGCTGCAAAAAATATACTACAATTAACTAGTAAAGCAGAAGGATTAGGGGCTACTCCAGGAATGATAGCGTCTGCTCTTAGCTCTGGTGCGAAGGGAATATTAGACCTTACCGAAAAAATGCAGAGCATAAAGAATGAGTTTACTTCAGAGGGTTTTGAATGGAATCAAGAGGCTAAAGATCAAGCCGCACTTAAAGTAGAGCTACCTGAGTTGTATAAAGATTTTGAAAGACCTGCTAGTGGCTGGCAAAGTTTAGTAGACAAGTACTATAAAAAAGGTGCTGGAACAGTAGGAGATTACCAAGCTGAAAATCAAAGCTGGTTTGGAAAAGCTCTGGGGCGAAATGCTAAAGATTATATTAGGCAAGAACTAGATGCCGAAACAAAGTATGCAGGAATAAGTACGTACGATTTAAGCCAACTTGATGGAACTCCAGCATATGATATTGGGGAAGATACTGCAGGGTATGTGTCTTGGGGAGATTTAAATCTGTTTGGTGAAACGGCTTTTAGAAACTTAAATACTATGAATAACCAGAGCCTAACAACCTTAAATAAAGATGTGGAGTTTCAGAAATTAAAGGATCATCTTGATAATCCAAAAACAAGTCCGTACTTCGAGACACTTAGTAGGGAAAGGGAAGCCAACGCAACAAAATTTCCTAAAAATAGACTATATAAACAAGATAATCTTTTTTTAAATCGTGCTACAGTAAAGACTAAAGAGTTTTATCAAAACGAAATAAACAATAAGGTAGCAAATGAATTAAGACCTAATCTTCTTGCTACATTACAAAAATACGGTGCTGTAAAAACATTTGGGAATAATCCAGCTTTAGTAACCGCTATTAATGCAAAAACATATCCTGGTTTTGTTGAAAGTGTAGTAGCTGAAGCAGGGTTTGAGAATGTTTTTTCTACAAGTTCCAGTACACCTAGACAAGATAGGCCAGGCGAGGAAGTTAAGTTTGATTTAGAAACAGTATTAGGTTTTCAGTCATTAAACTTTTCTATTGTTAGTGGGGATGATCTAACCCGTGGAGTAGTAGATAATGTTTTTGCTTCTTTTAACGATTTAGAAGATGCCCAAAAGGACCAACTTGAAATTAAAGCAGAAATAGATGGGAATGGACACCATATGTTTTCTATAAAAAGTGCGGTTGAAGGTACACCAGACGTTTTTGTAGAGTTTGATCCCCAAACTAAAGATGTTATTGATCTTTTTCTTGTAAAATCTGATGGTTTTTTTCACGATGTACCAGAAAATAAATGGGAAGCGTTTTTAAAAGAACAACCTGTATTAAGAATATTAGGTTTAGCTGAAACAGATGGTACGGAAGTCATAAAACCAGTTGTAGTTCCAGACGTAGTTCCTATTGCTTCTACTTTTGCTACAGATGATATAAACGCAGCTATAGCCGTATTAGGTTCAAACTTAGATATTTATAAAAATGCTGATGGTAAATTTGACGTTGCAAAGATAGCAACTAAAATTAGGGGCTGGACTAGCGGTAGTTCAAGTTCGCAAGCATTAAAAGATGCATTAGGCACACCTGTAGGATATGGTAAACGACCTAATATGCAGGCTTTTGTTAATAGCATTATTGAATCTTTAGGTGGTACTGTTGATGTGTCCTCTAATGACACCGATGGAGAAGTAAAGTTAGCGTCATCCGAAGTGTCCGAAGGTATATTAGAAAAGTTAAAAAATAGTCTTAGCTTAAAAGCTGCAGCAAGTACTAACCCAGAGTTACAAAAAGAGTTAGCCAACGCAGGAGTAAATTTTGATACTTCTATGGAAGAGGGTGCTGTTACTGCAGCAAACAATACTTTTAAGGCAGACAGTGCAGTAGTAGAAAATAGTACCGAAAAAGCCTTTGGTGGTTCTAATACAGCAGACAATCCTTTTATTACTAATGCAACCAGAGAAAGAATGGCAAAAGAAGCATTAGTAACGGACGCTATAATTAGTTCGGCTCACTCAGAAACTGTAATTAATTTAGATGAATCTATTTCAGAAGTATCTGATTTAACAGGGGGTGAAGAGACAACAACACAAGTAGATCTTAGCGAAGATGATATTGAAGCAATACTAGGAATACAAAACAACGTAATAGAAAAACAAGTTAGCCTAGGCAATTTAGATGTTACAGAACCTGCAGTTAAGGCACTTGTTACTGATGCTTTCGACAAAAAGGTAGTTTTATCTAAATTGACGTTAGAGAAGTTTAATTTGTATGATGCTATATCAAGTATAATTTCAGGAGAAACTGACAAAACAGAAGAAAATGCATTTGGTGGCTCTAGTGCCGCAGACAATCCTTACATTACGGATGCAACCAGAGCAAGAATGGCAAGAGAAGCACTTGCAACAGAGGTTACACCAACAATTGATGATGACCTTAGAAGAGACATGGCTAGAGAACCTGCAGAACTAGCTAACCTACTAGCTGCAGTTAAAGCAGGGGACTTAGAGGAAGCTAATTTACTAGCTCAACAAATTGAAGAATCTCGTAATGTTCAAACTGATTTTACTGCTCCTGAACTTAAAAAAGTTACCGAAAAAGTTGACCAACAAGGTGCAGTAAGTATGGACATCTCTTCTCCTACTTTTGATGAGAACAAACCTGGTTTGATGTCACCGCCTTCTGTTAAAACATCTGAAGAAGACTTACCAAGTTTTTCTTCTCCTAGGGGTTTAGCTAGTAGAGACATAAATGTGGATACTGATCTTAGGGGCGCAAGCGCAGAACCTGACGCATATGAAGATCCAGAAATTTCTATAATTGTTGACGCTGTACAAGAGGCGGTAAAACCTAAAAGTACATTAGGAAGAGTTAAGCCTAATAAGTTAAAGGTCACAAACTCGCAACTTCGTAATGCTATTGTAAAAGCACTAGGCGGCAATAATGAGCTACCTAAAGATCGAAAAGAACAAAAAGCATTAATAGATTCAATTGCTAAAGTATATATTAGTAGACGTATAGAAGAGGTTTCTGAATAATGGCTGAAACAGAATTCAATATTAATGATTATCTAAATGAAGAAGATAAAGTAACACCTCCTGTAGATACAGTTGTTGATGGGGCAAGTAAAAAACAAACCTCTGAATTTAATATTAATGAGTTTTTAAATAAAGAAGATAGAACCTCTAATAATACTAATGTAGAAACAACAGCAAAGGTAGAAAGAGTAAACCCTTATACATCTACTTCAGCCCGACAAAAACTTACAACCGCCATAGATTACGGTGGTACATTAGATAAAAAAGATTTGGCGGAAGGGAATAACGCAACTAAAATACGTGCTTATATGAGCGCACGGCACGGAAGCAAGTATTCTTTAAGTAGAGCGACACCCCTTACCGATAAAAAAGTAGTAGCTGACTTTGTTCAACATATGCGATACTTTACTGCTAATGTTCAGTCTACTGCAGGTGAATCGTATTGGGCATTTAATACGGCAACAGAAGAACAGAAACAAATGGCTGGAGAAGCGTATGAGCTATACGATCAACTAGGTAATGTTTTTACTACAGGTACTCCAGGAGAAAGAATAACAGGGGTTAAAGATTATATCTTTGCCTCCGCAACCGATGTAACTAACTATTTAGGTGTTGCCACTGGTGGTGCGTCTAAATTAATTACGTTAGGCGTAAATCAATCAGCAAAGACTGCCGTAAAAAGAGCTATGATACAGGCAGGTAAAGATGCCTTATTAAAAAATAAATCTAAAAAACTAGTAGCAAAAGCAATGAATGATGCAAAAATTAAAACAGCATCTACTCTCACTAAACAATTTGCTAAATCTAAACCTGGTAAAGAGCTAGTAGAGGAAGCAGGTAAAAATGCCGCTAAATTTGAAGCTAATAAGATTAAGTATACAGCAGCAAATCAGTATAAAAAATCTATTCTAACTAGTGCGGCACGAAGATCTTTACTGGCTACGGGCGCACTTGATGGTGTGGTAGCGGTAGGGCAAGATGCAACGTATCAATCCACTATGATGGAAGCTGGAAGCCAGACAGACTACAACGAATTTCAGACAGCCGCTAGTTTTTTATTAGGCATTGTTGCTGCTGGAGGACAATATACTTTTCAAAAAGCAGGAAGAAGTGTTGCTAGTAAAACAGATATAAAATTAAAAACTAAAATTAGAAAAAGTTCTCGCTTACTTAATACGCCTCTGCTTTCCCTAAACTGGAAAAACGCTAAATCTGCTGATGAAGCAGTAGATAAACAAATGAATGAGTCTATTGATGCGTGGGCAAAGAAATGGAAATCTTGGGAAACTAAAACAGAACTTAAAGGTAAAACTAGAACTGATCTACACATAGATTTACTTAAAGAGATCGTGCTTGGGGGAGATAAAAAGGGAGGGCTAGTTGAACTTTATAGGCGCAATACAGGAGGAACACGGATTGCAGCAGATGTAAAATTTGTTGACTTGATGTCTTTAATGACACAGTACCTTAGTAACGCCAATGTAAGGAAAATAGCAAAGAAGATAAAAGAAGTAGACCCACATATTGATTTACAAGACCTTACCAATGCAAAACAATTAAAAACAACAATAGGCGACATACTATCTGAAGATGCAAGTCTGTCAGGTAAAATTCTTAATGTGCATAGCCAAGGAAGAAAGGCGTTAGATACTGCCTTAACCACAGCAGAAATGGCTATGGACGCACAAGTACGTAGCCTAGATCCTGACGCTGTGTTAGACTTTGTACCAAGAACCCCATATAAAAAAGGGCAAAGGGTTATAGTAAAAAATGAAATTTATACTGCCACAAAAGACCATACAGCAGGTACGAGTATAGACTTTAAAAACTTTGAGATTATTAGAACCCCAAAAAAGCTGGAGTATGGTGTAAACCTTTGGCGTAGACTATTGGTGTCTTTACCTCAAACAACAGCATTAAACTTAAAAGGCTTCTCAGCAATTTATACAGGTAATGGTGTAGCAGAGATATTAGCTGCCACCCAATATAGTGTAGCTGCAATGTTGACAACAGGAGCGCAACGACAAGAAATGTTGCGTATGAGAAACATATACTTTCAAACACAACAAAAGAAGTTTCAAAGTTTCTTAAATCCCTACGACACATTTGACACTTTTGAAGCTGTATTAGAAAATAATAAAGATGCACGTAAAGTGTTAACTGAGTCCTACTATATGGGGGTTGAAAAGTCAGGCTCTCGTTTTGGAATGGACCCTGAAAATAAAGTGTTTAAAGGTGCAGAAAAGGTTGCAGATACTGCAAGTGCCATCTCAGGAGTAAAATTACAAGATTTATACACAAAGTCTCAATTCTTTATACCTGAACTCGATAAGTTTCTTAAAATGAAACATAATAAAAGTTTAGATGATGTAATAGACTCAGGAGAATATTCTTTAATTGATGGTGAATCCCTTGCATTTGCTATTGAGGGTACACAGAAGTCCGTGTTTGCTTTTGATTATACAACTGATAAAAACAAAACAGGATTAAGATTGTTCGCTAAAACAATTGAAAATGCATCAAAAGCACCAGGTTTTAATTTTATTATGCCTTTCGGTAGGTTCTTCAATAACGTAATTGCTACGGCTCATCAATGGGGTCCTTCTGGGCTAATACAGAGTGGTGCTGTTGAAGCAGTACGAAAAGCAAAAAAAGTTACAGGCGGAAAAGTAGCCCCTCGTTCCGTCCTAGAAATGGCAAGCGCACAATCTGACTTTAATAAGGCATTGGTTGGAACAGGTGCAATTATAGGTGCTACACAATATCAATTCTCTAAATCAGAAGAGCTAGGTACGTTTGAAGTAGAAGGACCTGGTGGAACAATTATAGACCACGAAAATAACTACCCTTTTTCTTTATTGCTCGCTACAGGAGAATTTATTAAAAGTAGAATTGTTAATTCCCCTGACTACGACAAAGAGAACAACGAGTGGACTTTTAAAAATGTAACAGCAAAAATGAAAGATTTAAAAATTGGAGGGCATACTCCAGAGGCTAGAGCAAACGTAGTTAAGCAACTAGGTATTGGACAGAGTATCACCAATAGTCAATTTGGGAATGATTTAAACGCAATGATTGACGGTCTGTTGGGCGGCAGACTAACAGGAAACGGAAAAGATAAAACAGATCAATTTATTAAAACAGGTGCTTTATTATTAGCTGGGGCAACTAGACCTTTCGGTATGGTCAATGACTTAACTGGAATGATAATGGGTTATGATACAGCTAAAGACCCTAGACAAACTAGAGGAAAAGGTGAAGTTCTTACCGAAAGCTCTACACGCTACGTAGGCCACATACTTCGTGCTATGAATGAAAAACTAGGATCAGTATTATATGGAGAAGATAAAGCTAAAATTATAACTGAAGCTATTACATCTAAAGATCTTGTTACTGCTCGAAGATCAGGACGTATTGCATCTTCAGGTAATCCTTTTGCAAAAGTTTTAGGGGTAAAGTACAAAGAAGGCAAAACTAACACGGAAGCATTAATGGCTGTTTTAGGGCAGCAAGAGTGGCAGCTAGATGCCAGAACTAATCAACCAGGATTAGATGCAACATATAATAAATTTATGCAACCTATTTTAGACAAACAAGCAGCAGTACTTTTAAGTAGTAAGAAATATATGAGGGGTTCAGAAGGAGAGAAGAGAAGGATTTTTGAATATTTACTAAAAGATATGCGTAAAGAAGTCAGACAACAAATTGAAATACTTGGCTCTGTTAATGATGATGCTTTTAGAGGAAAAGCAATTAGAGAATTTGAGGGCAAGTATACTCCATCTATAAAACGAGAAGCGTATCAATATATGAAAGACGCAGGTTATGAAATAGAACTTAGGGATATGTCCACTGAAGAAGTTATGCAATTACTAAAGTTTGCTAACTTAATTGATTTTGACATTGAAAGGGTATCAGAGGGCTATTTAGCTACAAGATCAATAAAGTAAACTACTTTATGCCCCATAACTCAACGCTTCTTTGTGTCCACAACTCAGCCTCTACTAAATGTAATAGGGCATTATCTAGATCAGAAGTGCTGTGAAGATTATCTTTTAACGAGTTACGTAAAGATTTAATAAGGATATTAAAGTCTCGTTTAAAGATATTTCTTTTCTTGTTTATGTGTGCATTGGCTTCTTGTTCTAATTTCATTACTCTGCTTTTTCTTTGCTCGTTGATAAGTATTTAATTGCCCTCTTTAAAGCAACTATACTATCTTGAAGTTGACCCAATCCCATATTACATCTTTGGCATAAATACCCTCTAAATTCTTTACTATCCCAGCAATGATCTAGTACCCAAACCTTTTCAGCGAAAAGTAAATGTTCTAAATCTTTTTTACTTTTACAACATATAGGGCATTTATAGTTTTCATCTGGATAAGGGTTACTTATTTTTAAAAAACTTCGTAACTCTCTAACTTCTCTCAAACATTCAAGGCACTCTGGTCTTACGTAAGTGTTAGATGACGCAAAACTATTAATGTTCTTTACTACATTACAGACACGGCATTTTTTCGTGTTCCCTGGCTCTATACTGTGCCTTCCTTTAAAAAGACTTAGCTGCATTACGTAAGATCCACAATCTCACACACATCTCCACTACACGCTAGGGTCTGCATCCCTACAGTATTGTCTTCCTGTTCATAAGAAGATAACTTTTCCCAGTCTATTTTACTAGGGAAGTCTTTTAGTAACGCTTTGTAGTCATCCTTCGCACACTCCTGATAAGGTGCTTGTTGGTAGGTATGATCTGAATGGGGCAGAAAAGACACACCACTCATCTCATCAAAATACTTATATACAAATGCTCCTACTTCCATCCATTCATCAGGTAGAACTGTAATGGTTACAGAAGGTTTGTGTTCACACCAGTGGCGTTGATAGGTTAACCACATCTCTAGTTGATCTATAGCTGTCATATCATTTCGAGTTACAGCATTTTTAGGTGACGCAACAGGAAACGTAAACACAGTGGTAGTATCTGGTTTCATTACGCATAGCTCTGAAGGTATATTCTGGTCCTTCATAAACTGTGTAATAGGATCTTTATTGTCTCCTCGAACAGTTCTATAATAATATTGGCTGTGTCTAGCGTGTATGCCTGATGCACTATCTACAAGTTGTGATACAGTTCCGCTTGGCTTGACGCACGTAATAGCAGTAGATTGTTGTACCCCTAGTCTTACTGCCCACTCTTTGTTAGTATCAACAGCAACGTGACGGAGATGATCTAGCGTCTGAGCCAGTCCTTTGTTTTTAGCTGTAAGCAATGGGTTGTCCATTATACCTGTAAGGGACACGCCTAATAGTCTTTCTTCTTCTGTGTTGTTCTGCCAGACTTTACGCAAGTATGGAAACTTAGTTAGGCTGGATTGTATTGTACCTATTATTGTAGCTAACTTAACTTTGTTAGATAAACTCTTTATATCGTCTGTGGCTCGTACTACTACTTCACTTAAATTGCAAAATTGGTATGGGCGTAATATGATCTCGCTGCACGGGTTAGTTCCAAACTCCCACTCAGTGTCTCGTCTATCATTCTTAGCTGCTTGTTTCTTACTGGCTTGCCTGTTGAAGATGCCACGCTCACCTGATTTAGACTCTACTAATGCAGTCCATTCACGTAAGAATGTTTCCATATCGGGCTTCTCTGTGTAACTAACTGAGTTGTTAGCTAAAGCTCGATGTCCTGCAGTCTCCCACCAGTTACCTGACTTGGCGTGTCTCATACGGTCATCTGATAAGTTTGATAATGAGATCATAGCACTGCGTCTAACACCACCACTGACTACAATTTCTCCTACCTTACACATAATATCGTGGCACTCTAAGCTAGACAGCCTGCGGTTCTGTGCGTTTTTGAATGTAGCAATACAAAAGTTAAACAGGTCTATCAAAGGTGCTGGGCCAGAAGCTCTGCCACCAAACGTCCTGAGCTTTGCGCCAGCAGGACGAACTAAAGATACATCCCACCTAGGGATCTCTCCTGCCCAGAGTAATGCTAAGACTTGTCTAAATGCTTTAGCCCAACCTTCTTTGCTATCTTTAACTATAATAGTTGTATCACTATCAAACATCGTTGGTACTTCAGGTAGTTTAGATATGTACTGCCGCTCAACACTAAACCCTACACCAGTACCACACAAAAGTATAAACATAGCTTCATCAAAACTCTTTGGATCATCTACAGGTAGGTAGCTACAGTTATATCCTGCTGTGTTATCTCTGTCCAATGCAGGGCCAGCAGTCATCATTGCTCTCATAGATGGCATTACTTGCAGCGATATGATAGCGTCATACAATTCTTTTTTAGTGTTTGTTTCTATGGCATTGGCTGTACATATTTGATCTACATACCTAGTTACTGTTTCGTCCCAGCTTTCTCTTCGCCCCTCAGTGTCTAACCATCTAGCATACCGTGATTTGTGAATGAATGATTGATAGTCCGTTGGTAAATAGTTATTAGACATTGTTGTTTTCCCTTATAATCTGCCAAAAAATTCTGTTGCTGTTTTGTTTTTTAAATCAAATAGATACCACGCACAGTTATCTTTTCCTGTGTTTTTACTATCTTCAATCCATTTCACTCTTCCTACACTGACAATCTTTTTACAATATTTTAAATATGGTATAGCCTGTCTAGTGTGCATCCAATCTGCATCAAAAAGTAACCAGGTCTTTCCTGATGCTATAAAATTTTCTATTAAAGGATGTAAAATATCTCTGTTCCAAGGTGGGTTAGTAATACAATATGTGTTGCTTTTATATGCGTCCCACTTAGTCGTCAAAGCATCTTCCTTACTAATGCCTTTATCTAACTGTGGCTCAATGTCTGTAGCTTTTATACAAACTCCATTTGTTAGAGTTTTAAGATGTTCTATTAACCTACCATCTCCTGCACAAGGTTCAATATAATCAAAGGCTATTGGCAGGTGCGGAACTAATGGTACTAACGCAGAAATTGGAGTAGGGTAGAAGTCTCTTTCAATTCTTTCAAAGTTAGATCTTTTACCCATTAACTACCACCGCTCTTTAACTTTTATTTTTTCTACTTTTACATCATCAATATCGTGTATTGCATTTGCTATAAATTCTGCCACTTCTCTTGGGTGTTCCTCTTCAACTAAAGATAAGATATTTCCTTCTTCATCTACCTTCAAAGTAAAGGACACGTAAAAAGATTTATAGCTCATCCTTTCTCCGCCATACGTTCCTTATAGGTATGTAGTCTTTCCATATACCAAGCAGCTTTATTTAAATCTTCATCACCATTCTTATACCCCTCACGCCAAGTATATTTAATAATATTACCTTTACAGTATCCTCTAAATTCTTCTGGGGAAAGTGCCGCTTCAATAGCTTCAATACACTCTATGCCAGCGTGATTATAATGAGGGGGTTGATTTACCATATCTTCAGTCACGCGCTACCTTTCGTCTTTGTTGTAGGGCCAAATTTTATGACGTTACCGCCTTGAGTTGTTACTTCTACTTCTGCTAAACCGTTAGCTTCTTCTTGTGCATCATCTTCAAACATCTTAATCATTAGATCTCTACGCTCTTCTACAATATCCATAATATCTGGGTATTCGTGTGCAACATCTAAAAAAGCACTCAGAAAAGTAGCACACTTAATTAAGTCACTAAGGATTTCTTTATCGACATTGCTTTCTGGACCCATTGCTAATCCTGTTGATATTAAACCACTCCAAGCCCCATCTTTATCAAAACTTATGGGACGAAGTATAAGAGCAACTTCATCGTCGGCTAGTGTGTAGCCCATTATATATCCTTTCTTTTTGTTTTTAACTTTATCACAGTAGATGATGTACACCTACCTTTTTCTGTTAGCCAGTCCATAGGTATAACTCTATGCGCCCACTTGAAGTTATTCTTCTCACACCACCCTGAGTAGCGTGTCTTAGAACCTTTATATAGTTTAGCCTGGGCATTGGAAAATACAAAGCGTATATCTAGTTCAGGATGTTGTTTCTGAATAGCTAAATGCTTGCGCCTATCTTCATTATCAAACAATCCTTTAGCTTCACATATGATGCCGTTGTCTAACTGGAAGTCAGGTGTGTAGGTACGATACCGAAGATCCTCCCATTGGACCTTCAGTAGTTCGTAACGTACTTCTTTTTGGTGATGTGTTAGGTAATCAGCAAGTGTTTCTTCTAAACCACTTCTGTAGCGTCGAGAATTGTGCCTACGTTTACTATTATTCTTTTTTACCATCTGATAGGAGAGCCTTTAATTCATCAATTTTAACTCTACCTATTGCGTTCACACATTGTAACATATGATTGACTACATTTGATGTAGTTGTATTAACTTTTAAAACTTCGATCAATTCTTTTTGTTCGTCAGTCATATTATCTGTGTCGTAGTCTGTGCCTTCAATTGTCATTTTTACCATTATGCTGCCTCATCTTTTTTGTTTTTTAAGATCTCTGATGGATCGTATTTTTTTACTAATTTCCAGTAAGAAAGAAGACTATTAAACATTGACATATGCCTTACGTGGGTTTCTTTATCCCACCTATGTACTGCTATCAATTCTGGGTCTTCTCTATCTACAAATATAGATACTCTTTCTGGTTCTTTAAAGTTGCACCCCTCTGCGTAGGCAGATAGCTGCATCCCGTGATCGTCGTAGACAAGTTTAGATGCCTGCTTATCTTTTAAACCATCTTTAGTCTTAAAGTCAACAAATATTCCCGATTTAGAATATAAATCTATCTTGCCACCATACCCAGAAGTAGAACAAAAAGAGTCTTCAGCAATCCATTCTTCATCAGGAAAGTTTTCATCTAAATAATCTTTAATAACTCTATAGGCTTTTGTTTCTTTGCCGCCCATAAAGCCTTGCTCTATCATAGCGTGGATAATTGTACCACGTTCAGCGGCATCTCTGCCTATCTTCTTAGAGTCTTGCTTACACCTATTAGTAAAGTCTTCTATAGATTCACCTGGGTCTTGATCTAATGTTATTGCAGAGTTTAGTGCTTGATTTACTTTCCAGTTTTCTAGGGAAGGTTTTGCCGCTATGCCTATTATTGTAGTAACAGAGGGGACGTATCCCCACTGCCTCGCATCTCTTAGGGTGGTATTTCTTTCTTTACCATTTGCCCCAACAATAGTGTAGGTAGGCAAACCCTCTTTGTCATACCAATGGCCTGCCTCTGATAAATTCTCCATTAAACAGCCGAACCTACTACGTCAACAAAATCATCAACAAATTCTAACTCATCATCAGAAAGAAGGGGAGCATTTTTTTCTTTCCACATAGTTAGCACACGAGTGTCAGACCACTTTATCCATTCTTGGAAAGACTTAAAGACTTCATTGTCGTTATCATTAAGACCAACTTCCTTAATTTCATTAAATGTCATTGTGGCGTACACTGCTGGCACTGATTCAATGTTAGCACCAAGTGTAATGCTACGCTTTAGAAGTTTAGCTTCTATAGGAATACTACTGTCATCTTTTATTTTCTTTAATACGGCAGTAATTGCTGCAATACTACCTTTATTCTTTGTGTCCATTATAAAGGGTATCTCACCATCATAGCCACTAACTTCATTTCCTGCCTCATCTAAGGCCGCGCCATTAAAGTTAATAGTACCAAATAGTATCTTAGTTCTTCTTACTGCCCTCATTAAATCTTTAATGTCTTGAGGCAGAGCTTCGTAGGCTTTCAAAGATAAATACCCTGATGGCCTGCCAATATTAAATGTACCTTTAGAATCTTTTAAGTCCCCATATAAATTATTAGCCATTTCTGTGCGATCCATAACATTGTTAATTGAATCCCAATGTGTCCACTGCTCTTTAACAGCAAAAATTCTTATTGTAGGGGCAAGACAATAAACAAATGTGTCATCATCCTTTAGTTTATATGTTCCGACAGGTAACACTTCAACTCTTGATACCTTTCCGTTGTGGTCTAAGTCTCCCATAATAGCCGTATGTGTTATGTTAAGTCTCGCTAAAGTAGACTTACTTGAATTGTCGTTTGCTTGGGCTGATACACCCATCATCTCAGCTAATAAGGCGTTATCAACACCTGCTATTTGTAATTCTGAACTCATAATTTTACCTTTATATATATATGTATATGATATGTGAAAGAGCTATAGTTATACTAACATACGTCCTTTATGTCAAGCCAATTCGAACCTATTTTAGCTTCTAGTAGCATTGGTACATTCATTTTTACATTGTAAGCCTCCTCTATAATTTTATTTAAATTGTTATTCATATCTGTAATAATTTGTATTACGGCATCTTTTTCGTGTGGGTGTACATCAATTACAATAGAATCGTGGACAGAGTTAACAATGCAAGAGTTTAAAGGTTCTAACCTCTTGTCCATCTCCAAAAACACAACAGGCACAATGTCACCTGTAGCAAATCCTTGCACTGGGTAGTTCTTTATCATTGTGAAGTGACTAAAATTACCATTAGGTCTTCTCTCTACGTCAGGAAATGCATACTGTCTTCCTGATGGTGTAGTTATCTTTCCATCATCAACTGCCTCATCACCTAACTTTGAGTGCCACTTAGCTATACCTTGGTACTTATCGTTAAAGTGTTTGTAGTATGCAGCTTCAGCTTTGCTTCTACCCCAACCACTTGCCCCGAACAGGGGAGCAAATGTCGATCCCTTTGCCTCTTGACGGGTAGTCTTTTGACCTGCATCCGTAATAACTTTAGCTGTGTAGGCGTGTACATCAAACCCTGTAGCTATCTCCTGCATAGCCACCTTATCTTGTGATAAGAAAGCTGCGACACGAAACTCTAACTGTGCAAAATCCGCTTCCAATATTCTGCCACTTTTCCATCGAGATACAAAGACACGCTTCACTGGAAATGTACCACCCCTAGGCATATTTTGCATATTAGGGTTGCGTCCTGAGAACCGCCCCGTAGATGTAATATGTTGTGTTAAACCAACGTGAAGAAAGCCGTTCTCTTTAGTATAGTTACTTATCCCCTCAACAAACGAAGATAGGTATGTACTTACAGCCGACAGACGCTTTATATCCTCTAAGAATTGTATAGCCACAGACATACGTTTTGTCTTAGCTGTAGCTATTAAAATATCTAAGTTGCCTTTACTGGTACTAAAACCATTTGCACTTACCCAATTTTTATTTGGTGGGTTAAATCCTAGCCCTGCTAATACTTTAGTCTGTCTAAGTTGATAGCCTCGACTTGAACAGTCAGGACACTTATTAGCTTTCTTAAAGTTAGTACCATCTTTCTTCTTCTTGTACCTACTACCAACACCAGAACAAATAGGGCAACTAAAAGCTACTGTCTTTCTAAGTTTTACACTGTTTGTTTCTATGGCATCCCTAAACTCTTTATAGTCTTTCGTAAAGTCAAACAGTTCAACCCATTCTTTCTTGTCAATTACCTTCCTACTAAATACAACCTGAGATACTTGTTCAGGACTGTTAAGATTAACTGGAGTATCCCCCATTAAATCTCTTATTTGTCTAAATAGTCTATCTTGGATTGCAACCTTCTCTTCCTCAAACTCTCTCCTTACTTCTCGAAGGGCGAGTCTATCCACTCTGAACCCTCGCATGTACATTCGGGTAAGGGCTTTACAGACTTTGAAGGTAATGTCTCGAACTCTATCCATTCCGTTGGACTCGCTTTTGGCGAAGCCTTCGGTAATAGTAGCAGTGAACAATTCGGAAGTAGTATCAATGTCGCAGCCAAGATAATGTGTAAGTTCTTTAAGCGGTATTTCATTTGTGTTGTATCCTTCTTTAAAGTATTTCTTTAATGTATCATCTTTCTGAAAGGTTAAGTTTCTGCGTTCAGCACAAGCCAGTAAGCTAAGAGGTTGCTTCTGCCCTCGCTGTAAAATATATTCAGCTAACATCGTATCATAGATGTCGCCATCATATTTAAACCCACTAGCCCACAACCACATTAGATCGTGCTGTGCATTGTGCATTATAAGTAGTGTAGTTCGGTCTAAGATAGTTTGTAACAGCCTAGAATTATCACCATTACGGTCAGTGTATTCAACGTGATCGAACGTCAACAGATGTCGTTCCGTAGGTACATCTACATTCTTAGTACCCACCTGTACCAAAAAGTTATTGGCTTCAAACGGGTCCATATGGGTCTTGCCATTACGTTTAGTAACTGTGTTCTCTACGTCTAGTACAATTCTCACGCTGTATACTGTGCTATATCTCCTGCCAACTGGCAAGTTATACGTCCGTGAAAGCCGCCCTTCAATTTGTTTTTAGCTATGTTTAGATGTCTCTCTTTGTCTTCCATCTCATTCCCTTCGATAACTCTGTTCTTACCTATAAGTATCATCAAGTCAGCCTCTGCCGCCTTGCCAGTTTTACTTCCCTCTAACATTGACTGATCTGGCATCGCTAAACCTTCGGCTGCCGCACTCAGTTGAGACAACCAAAAGACAGCACATTTATATTCTTTAGCTATATTCCTGGCATGTATGGCGGCATCCCTAAGATAAACATCTGTCTTATCACTGGTACGTGGGGCAAACTTATCTCCCATGTCTAGTATTAATACATCAGGCTTAGTAGCTTTAACTACAGCCTCAACCCAACTCAGATCTTTACCTGTAGAATCTTTGATATGTATGTTAGGGTTGACCTTATCGTAGCGCAGAGCCGCCTTAGATGGGTTAACTTTTATCTCTTCCATTGACATAGTAGTAGCGGCTGATAAGTACCTTGCTCCGACCCTATTTGCGGCCTCTTCATTGCATAAAATAACACACTTAGCACCCTGCTCTGCAAACCCTTTCGGAGAAGCAATAATAGAAGCGTGGAAGCTAGTCTTGCCAGTGTTTGGCCTCGCCCCTACTATTATGAAGTGACCCTCACTGACACCCTCAACATTACGTCTTAGGCTAGATATATTAAACTTCCATTGGGTCTCAGTTTCGTTAGCTTCAATCAATGTATTTATACTCATATCCTCAAACTCTATCTTTACGTTAGGGGTAAAATCATTCTGGTATGTCTCTACAATTTTACGTAAAGACTCTAAGCTGTTTTGCGTTCCATTTACATAATCGTAGCCAATGTTAGCTATCTCTTCGCCTACCACTTGTTGAAACATCCTAGAAATAACCTTCGTAGCTACCTCCGTATTCAAAGCACTGCTACTAGCTATCTTATGAAAGATCTTTTTGTACTGCTCTTTATTAGATGTAGTAAGTGTATTGTTTGTTGCATAAAACAGTGCTTCCAGATCTGCTAGTGACAGCCCCTGATCGTATGTCTCCATTGCGTAATCAAGTGTCTGCTTTACTTTTCTGACATCCTTAGTAAATATTTTATCGGGGCATCGTATTCCTTTATGTAATTCATAGAACTCTTTGTTCATTAAAGTTTTTAATAGTGATATTTCTGTCATGTTACCTTTCTTCTTCTTCCTAAATAAGATCCTCTGCTATCCCAACCAATCCATCTCATCGGTAAAGGCCACAGATACCACTTTGTTGATCTGCTTTTACCATCATTCCAAGATTCCATTACTCTGCCCTTGCCAATCTGGCATAGGCCAACGCAAGCAGGGTAATGTGCATCCTTCAACAAGGGAATGGTATGGTAGAACACAATATTTTTTAACTGCACAGTGCTTTTAATTTAATTAGATCCTCTGTCTCTCTATACTTTATATCATCGTTTAAACGCATCGCAATAGTGTCTATCCCTGTCCAAGACGCTATCTCTCGTCTATACTGCAAGTTCTTGTGTGAAGCATCTGGGTCTAAAGCAACTATAATTTTTTTATATTCCTGTAGATACTCCATATGTTTTAGGCTTAATGATGTTCCTAAGATAGCTATACCTGTGACATTTTGACACACACTACATATAGTGTTAGCACTAATAACATCCTCGACAATAACTGCAACACCATTTGGCGTTCCCTGACAAGCAATATAAACATTTGCAGCACCCGTGTATCTTAACCACTTTGGTATTCCCCCTACTAATGATCTACCTACGGCATCAATAATTGTGCCATCTTTTCGTATAGGAAACACTGCTCTCCTATCTTTAACGTCATACAATAATTCTACATATTCTAGGCCCCAACCTTTAATAAAGTTAATTAACTTCTTATCCTTACTTATAGGGACAATGTATTCTGGTATGATCATAGGTATATTTTCCTGGCACCTATCTTGGGTAGAACTACTGTCACTTAATAAAGCTATACGTTTCTTTATTTGCCCTGCTGTCATCCCTTCGTAAATACCCCCTGCTTCAAAACACATTAACTTATAACATTGATATAAAATAACACCATCAATGCGACTAATACTTAATGTATTTGCTCCCCTGCAAGAGGGGCAGTCCATTCTAAGACGTTCCCCTTCTGCAATGTTTATATCCTGGATAAAAGATTTTATGCTACCCATTAGCGTTTCGCTTAGATAGCGCAGTAGTTGCACCCTCACGAGTATTAACTAAATAGTTCTTAACTGATTGGGGGTTTTGATGTCCTGTAACTTGCATAATACCAAATACATCAACATCACTCTCTACCATCTCAGTTACAGCAGTTCTCCTAAAATCCATTGCCCACAACTCTGGTCTAATGTTTGCTTCTCGCTTTATATCGTTAACTAAATAAGATATTTCTTGTGCAGAATATTCCCGATAGCCATTACCCCTAATAGGGATGCGAGGACACACATACTCTGACACCCCATCAAAGTCTTCCTTTTGTTGCTGTAGCATTTTGATTAACTTATCATCAATAGGTAAATGAACTTCTGCCCCTTTCTTAGATTGTTTTATATTGGCTGTTTTCTCAGTAAAATTTATACTGCACCACTTTAACTGCCTCATATCTTTTAGTCTCTGCCCAAAATCGTATGCCATCTGGCACAACAAAGCAATATTTCTATACTTAAAGTTTCCGTAAGCAATATCTAAAAATCTCTTTACCTCGTCACGCTCCCACTTAACTGAACGTATACTATCTTTTGTAGTCTCTAAGCCAACTAAAGGATTTTTATCCATAAGTTCATTCTGCATTGCATATTTAAACACAACAGATAGTGAACTCTTACGCATATTAGCCGTACGTATACCCGTACGTAGCCACTGTTCATATGCTACAGCAACATGTTTTAAAGATATTTTCTTTAACTTCATATCGCCTAGTCTCACATTATTCTGCACAATAGTTGCACAAACCTTTTTCTGTTGTGACATATATTCTTTTTGGGTTTTTATAGACAGCTTACAAAACTTAGGTGAACACCTATATTGTTCTGCCATATCTTTTAATATCATTTTTTATTCCTTTTTCTTTTTAAACTATTTTCATAATTATTGTGACTAAAATAATAACACACAGACCAAGCTAAAACAAATACAGCTATAAACATTAATGGTAGCGCATTTTTTAAAAACCAATAACTATCCATTATTAAAAAAATCATCAATAGTTGAATTTAAATCATCTACAATGTTAGCATAAAGAATAGAAACCATTATTATAAAAACAAGTACACTAATTAAAATAAGATTACGCATAAATTTTCTCCTCTCCTGTTCCATTACATTCGGGGCAATCCTCTTCCCCTACATCTTCTAACTCACTATGAGTAAAGTCTCCTGATGAGCTTATTACTTTTATGATAGGAATCCAACCGTCACCAAAACAGTTAGGACATTTCTTAGGTTTAAGTATCACTTGTTCTCCTCTCTGTGCATTTCTCTTTGCTCTAGGATTAATAGTCTCTCCTTGATACATCTAACTTGAGCTATCAATGACGCTATTTGTTTTTGATCCTCAGTCATACTGTCATACCTTTCAGTAAATGTGATATAACTGGTATCGTAAAGCCATTACCTACCATTCGATAGCGTTGGGTATTACTAACGTGGGCAGTATAATTGTCTGGCATACCTTGCAGACGCTCCACTTCTAGTGGCAATAATTTACGCCACATAGGTTTGTCAGCAGTCTCAACTAAAACCTTTGGCTCTAAGTTGCCACCTGATGCGGCACATACTGAGGGTGACTTGCCCTTTCGGTGGTAGACCCTACGATTGTAGCCGTGGCCCTTCAAGTCAGCGTCACCTACGTGCGCTAGACCTTCTGGTGAAAACACTAGCTGTCGCCTATGTTTCTCGAAGTATGACTTTAAGTTACCCCCCTTGAAATAGTTAGCATCAATACAAAATGATTTGTCTCTGTCAGCAGAGTAGCCGTCATCTTCTAGTATGTCTTGTAATACTACGCCCTTATCGTCAGGCAAATCAGACTGAGGTATGTTTGTCCAATAGTATCGTACACGATTTTGTGCTGTTAGTAGTGATGAATTTATCTTAACTGGGGTAACACCCAATGCGTCAGATATAATGTCCATATTACTTTGTTTCATTCGCACGTTTTCTAGTAGAAAGTATTTAGGTTTAAACTCTTTTAGTAGTCTAACGTATTCAAAGAACAACGAAGAGCGTGTCCCAGGAACTAATCCTTTCTGATGCCCTGCAAACGATACATCCTGACATGGTGAGCCACCTATCAATAGATCAAAAGGATGCTCTCTTAAATAAGGTTCTCTGTACAACTGCTCAGAAAATTCTCTGACATCACCCATCTGCCACACTGTATTGCCCCAATTAGCTTGGGACACTGTGTTAGCATACTTGTCAGTCTCTAAGCTGACATATGTTTTTATTGGGATGTTGTTGGCTCGAAGGGCAAGTAATGCCCCCGAACAGCCATTGAATGGGGCTAATACATTTATACCTTTTTCCATATTAATCCATCCACCCATCATTATATACTGCATCAGGGAAAAACTCTTTGATGTATACCAGTGCTTTATCTACTGACTGAGATGCTGAGACATTACCTTGCACCCAACCACAAGACACTACGTTGATGTCTTCAGCTATGCGCTTGCCCTTACGAATGTAAGGTATGCTGATACCCTTACCACCACAACAAGACCCCATATCTTCTGAGCCACGATTTTGCCACGTATCATACCAGATTTGCTTGGCGGTATCTATCTCTAGCTTTAGCATCTTCAAGTCTTCCTCTTGATATGCCATAACCTTATTGGGGTTTTTAGTATAGTACTTAGGTGCTAACTTCATTGTGCTACTTCCTCTCTCAATGGTGCAAAATCTTCTCTATCAATAACATAATACTGTTTGTAGTTGGTACGCCTAACCTTATCAATTTTATTGACTGACAAAATCCTGTAACCCTTACGTCTAAGCTCAGACATAATTTTAGTTAACGATAATATGTTGTAGCAAAAGACTGCCTCTCTAGTAGAAATACTAGCTTTAGTTTTTAGGTGGGCTATTACTTTGGTTTCTTGTATCATTATATGATTCCTTTCTTGTTATAATGTACCCCTTTATTACATATTTTAACTGATAGTACAATAGCAGTTAAATTTAGGACAGGTATCGTCAGGTTATTTACCCAGGAATATTAAAACGTGCAGCCGTCCTGGATGACCGATGTATGACAGTACCAGGAAGTTTATGACAAATAAAAAAGAGGACAGCCCGTGGTCTGCCCCCTTATGTGTTGGTTCTACATATACTATGCTATCATTTTAAAACCCCCCTCTATTGTTTTGCTTCTACCTTCCATTAAGTACGATATCTTTGTTTTAGACTTGTTCTTAATGGGTGCGTGAATGTAGGGTTTATCCCACTTACCTACGTGAACACTTAAATAATACGCTGTATCAAAGTGGTCGTACATTGCATCACTTTTGTCATACCATTTTGTACCTTTCATAGCTTTGAATAGGTCATCAAAAAAAGCAACGCACTCTGGCTGATCTTTGTAATGCTTTTGGTAATGGTATTGGTTTACGCTTTCATAAATTATTTTAGTGCCAGTAAAAATAATCCCTCTGGCCTGATGCTTACGATTTAAAAAGTCTAATGCCCCCTCTCTTATAGTGACTACTAATGTAGAGTAATTTCTAACTGAAACTGTACCTTTAACATTATGTTTAGCTAGTACTGCCTTGATGTTAGGCATTAATTCGTTTTTATCGGCTTGATTAATATATGCCATATTATAATTCCTTTCTTTAAGTGTTTAACCATTCTTCAAAAGTTTTAGGAAATGCTTCTTGTGTATTATCTGTGTAGCATTGGTATTTTTGAAACTCTAAAGTTAAGTAATCTGGGCCACTTTTGTTGTTTCTAGTGTCGTTGTAATCAACTATTAAATCTACATCTATTATATGATATTCATCATCAAAGATTTTTTTTATTTGTTTTTCGTGATCAACTAAGCATTTTAAATATATATAATTATGATCTGCACTGTGCATATAAGCACCGCTATTTTTTGATAATAAAGTAACTGAATATTTTTTAGACATCTAAGCTACCTCTCTTGGTGTGCTAGACGTTCTAGAATATTCTAGTTCATCCCTTGCAAACATACGTTTAGCACTTTTATAGTCGCATACATACTTAACTTTTGTTTTCTTATTTATAAATATGTATGGGCGTTTTCTGGCTCTGTTGTTGTAGCCTACAAGCTGATACTGAGAGTGAATAGAATCTGAAGTGCTAAAAATTACACCTAACATTTTTTCACGTTCTATCTCATCCATTAACGCTGTAACTTCTGGTGCTACAGCATTAGGTAAAGTAACAACAACTTTGAACGTAGCGGTATCTGAGTTGAAACTACAATTACCTACTTTAAAAGTTAAGCCACTATCAATAGTAGCATTTGCTTCGTAACCAAGTGCTGTAAGACTATTCTGCATCTCAATTCTAATATTTTTTAATTGCGCTCTAGTAAATTCCATTTGTTTTCCTTTCAAAACGAATCAATTTATATTCTGTATATTAGTTATACCACACCCATCAGTTAACACAAGAAATAATATCAGTTAAATTACTAGGCAATTATCGTGCAGTTATCTTGCCAGGATTTAACCAGGACTTAGCCAGGACTTTGCGGCAGGTATCGTAGGCACATTCTCCCAGGAAAGCTGCGTATTTGTTTTGTCCTGGATGACCGATGTATGAGAGTACCAGGAAGTTTAGGCCAGGACTTGGCCAGGATTTTAGGCAATTATCTTAATGTGAGAGTAGGCACATAAAAAAAAGCCCCACTAAGTGAGACCTAATTTTTTTTATATTTTAGTTTAGGATTATAGGTTGTGTCTCTCTCTATATGCAAGCCAAGTAATGGCTTGAATTTCCATTGGGATATAAGTGCGTCCCTCTATCTCATTTATTTTATCGGTCGCTAGTCTATACGCCTCTTGAATGTGTGCATATTGTTTAGGAGTCATATTAGATTTGCTATCATTTACTGTAATCCTATCACCCAAATATATTGAGAGTGCGTGTCCATCAACACACACTTGGTGCGTATCGTGTGGATTTATAATACAAGAATAAAAAGATTTTACTTTATGTCCTGAATCTTTTTTAGGTTTAATAATTTCTATTATAGGTAATTTAGGTAATAGATTATTTCGGCAACCATTAAACAAAACATTAAGAGCCTTTGTTTTATTAGGATTAAAAGTCGATACTTTTACAGTGTCAAATATTTCTGACTCTGGCATGTCACAATTAAATGCCGCTATTAAAGACTCCGCGTCAATTATGTTTTTGTCCCAATGGTTATTTGGACTAAGTGCCGCAATGACTCCGCAAGTTTTAGGTAATGAAACGCCAAAAGATTCAGATAGTGTTGACGCTATTTTATGCGCTGTAAAATACCATTGCTTTCCCTCTACTTTATTTTTATCTGAACTGTTTAAATATTCGGCTACAATATGATTAATTGGAAATGTGTTTTCCTTTACGTGGTTTTGAATTGTCATTAGATAGACTCCTTATTTCTTAATAATTTTGCTAATCTTTTATTATGGTTTTCGTTTATACTTAATGCATTTTCATAATTAAGTTTTGATATATTGCGAAAACCTAAAAGTTTTTGCGTTATTTTTGATATTGGCTTTTGAAACTTAACTAATCCAGATTTTGATTTATAATAATACATTATACAAAAACCTTAGTTTCATTAAATACATATATTTCTCTGTTAATATCATCTAGATCTGTACAAGTGTACGTGCAATCAGATCTGTTGAAATGATGTTTTTCGTACCATTTAAAAGAGGTTTTATTTAGTTGGAAACATTCACCTTTTTTTATTGATTTTATTTCTACTTTTAACATTATACTTTCCTTTCTATTTAATAGGTTTGATTGTGATTGTTTTATGAGAGTTGCTGTTAACAAACTTAACTCTGTATTTACT
>Ga0209634_1000653_pt1 | contig 26602 bp, 22 predicted proteins | sample LinPmetageLP40_FD_184043 | JGI IMG/M metagenome (GOLD analysis project Ga0209634, IMG submission 184043) | Marine viral communities from the Pacific Ocean - LP-40 (SPAdes) (version 2) | ecosystem: Environmental > Aquatic > Marine > Oceanic | place: Pacific Ocean | collected 2010-08-26 | reverse complement strand
AACTTCCATATATAAGAATATTAATTTAAAAAAAAAAAAAAAATAAAACGAATATTTATATGACAGATTCATTAGACATTTTCAAATTAATAATAATAATTATATGTATTTATTTTCTATTAAGTTTATTATAAGTCATCCCCCCAAGTTTTGCGATGCCCAAATAATTAAAGCTTTTTTTATTGTTTTACGTAAATAATTATTATCATTTACCAATTTTGTATATACTGCCTCTGCTTCTTCATTGGGTAAATCTTCCGTGGTATTTAATTTAGTTAATTTCAAATTGACTTCGGCACCAACCACGCTGTTTTGTATTTTAATTGTACTAAATTGTTCTCGTATTATTTGTTTATTTTGTATGAATTGTATAAGTTTACCTTCAATAGTATTATTAATATGATTAATATATAATTCTTTTATATTACTTAGAACAATGTTTCTTATGTTATTTAATAATGCTTGCCCGAGGACTGTTTGCTCGATGTGGGCTGATCTAGCATCATCCCATCCCTTCCCATCCCAATCACCAAGAACCTTTTGCATCAGAGATCTCGCAGATTTAATTTTAAAGAGGGATCCAAATTCATATCGTTGATTTGATCCTCTTTTCACAAGTTGATATGGTAAAAACTTGTTAATAAAATTTTCTAAAAAATTTTCAATAGTTAATGGTTGTTCGGATGAACCACTTGCGGTTATATGCTGGTAAAAATCAGATTCATTCTTTTTTTTGAGCTCTTCAGTATAGCGATTATTACCAACTGTTTTTTGTGCTAATCCATTAATAATTTTATTTTCGTTAAATTTACCAACAACCGGATCCATTTTGAGTGTATATTTTAAAAAAGCAAGAAATACATCGTAAGGTTGTTGAGTCATAGAACGACTTTCATTAATAATATCAATTGGTAAAGTTGTTTCAACAAATCTCCAACAAGAATTATATAATATTTCTGCTTTTTCTTCTTGCGTTAATACTCTAATAGGCTGAATCCCTTTTAATATTGTATCTATGTTATAAGTTTTAAAACTAGAATCAATTATTGATTTCACCTCATAGTTACTTATTGTTTTATAATTTGAAAGGTCCTGTGCCAGATCCCGAGGAAGTATAGGATTTACCATTTGTACTTCAAAAGAATCAGTATTTGGAAAATAATAATAATTTAATCCATGCTGTTTTCCTGGACCTGCTGACCAAACAGCTGGTATACCAATTGATATAGCAAAAATCATTAGCATTCTATCACCTGTAGCTAATATAATTTTTCTATCTTGATTCATTTTATTATATTTCCAAACCCACCATGCTTGTCCTCTGTCACCTATCAATTTAAATGTAAGACCCAATCTAAGAAATAAACTCCAATTTGTGCGGACTTCTGAGAATTTTAAATATATAATACAAAAAAATTTTAAAAGAATTGGATCATGTGTGGGGGGGTTTTTTTTTTTATACTCTATATCATTTTTGAAAAATACATCAACCCATTGCATAGTCAATGTATTTTTCCCCGGGTTTGCTAAGACCTCAACAAATTCTTTCGTATCAAGGAGTTCTTTGAATTTTTTTAAAGAGTATTGAATATTATTTATTGTGAATGTTGAATATGTTCCACTATTACATAAAAAAATGTCATATTTTATCAAATCATTTATTATATTAGCAACACTGTTATTAATTTGCCATATTTGTTGATTTTCATCTGTCACCAAAATATCCTTCTTTGCATTGTTCCATCCTTCTTCGACAAAAGCTTCTTTTTCCAAATATATAGCAAATCTGACACGTTTACATTTTGGGTCTAAATACTCCTTAAATCTAATTTTAAACCCTGATAATTTTTCATTAAAAAACTCAAAATACCCATCATAAATATCATTTATATTATTTCTTGGAGATCTTATAAAAGTTGTATCTAGTTTTAATGATGTCGGAGGAGATGGATCAATAAGAGTTGTCACCGATTTTAAAACTAATTTAGGATGTGTATGATCATCTTTTGGGCAGACAGGACTATTTAATAAGTCTAATGATTTGATATGACTTAATCCTCTTCCAGCATCATGTTTTGTTCCACCCCAAATATCTCTAGATATATATAAATTTTCAAGTTCTGTTTTCTGTGCTTCTTTTGCTGTGTCAACAATATTTTCGTTATAAACCCATATTTCACCATTTTTTATTAATTCAGCACTATTTGTTTTAACTAATGGAACAAATAAATTATCTTCAGAAAATGAAGTATATATTTCAGATAACCATGTACTACATTTTTCATTATTAAATTGACCATCGGAAATAGCATTACAATATTCTACAAATTCTACTTTTGTAAAATATTGTTTAAAATCATGTATTCCATCTAATATAATTTCAATATATGGCATTAATGAACTTATCTCTGTATCTGGTGGCGATGGGTTAATTGAATGTAATCTCATTAATAAATGCTGTGTTATATTATTTGTTTGTATTGTGGACATTTCGGATAATATTTTTAAATATTTGGAATCATCACATCTATCTTCTAATCTTTCACTTTCACCTTTACATGGTGATTTAGGAAGTGAATTTTGTTTTAGAGTATTACGTCCACCTATTAAATATTTGGAATCATCACATCTATCTTCTAATCTTTCACTTTCACCTTTACATGGTGATTTAGGAAGTGAATTTTGTTTTAGAGTATTACGTCCACCTATTAAATATTTTTTTTTATTTTTTTTAAATAAATCTATTTTTTTCTTTAATTTTATATTTTTATTTTTACTTACTCTCCTACCTCCTCCTGACCGTGCGGCGGGCTCATCCAGGCTCCACCACGTCGCTTCATCAAAATTTTCTATAAATATATTTAATGGATATAATTGATATGATGGCTGGGCACTTTTCCACAGTTTCTGTTCTTCAATAAATTGTTTTAGATAATTTAGTTGAACATCCTTATAAGTTTCCAAACTAGGATCAATGCTTAATATTTTAAGTTGTGCTTTTATTACAGAAGAAAATGGCTCATTTGTGGGATGAATTGGCCATGTGGGAAATGTCGTCGACTGCAAGCGCACGGTGACAACGTGCTTAAACATGATATCCATCTTTTCTGTTACATCAGAATAATGGAGTGCATAAGAATTATATAAAAAAGGTGATTCATCCAATATATAATTTAATAGGGGTAACTTATATATTGGATAATTTTCTGCGAGTAATTTAAACTGTTGATTTAACAAAGCATAAAATTGTCTTTGAACTTGTAATTGTGGTGAGTCAAAATTCCACTCCGTAAAAGTAGGATGAGGCTCATAATTTAGCCAATATTCTAAAAATTGTGTTAATTCTGGTGTTAGATTCGCCAAAGAATCATCGTTTTCATCTTTGTTTTTTTCACTTAATGATTGAACAATAGAACCAATATTTTTTATTTTCTCAGCATGTATGGTATTCATATCATTGTAGAATTTGTTAAGTGGTTCTACATTATATGACATGCCAAATTTTATATGCTTATCAAATTGATAATCTAAAATATCTTTTAGTGGTTTTTGTGACTCTAATGCCTGTATTCTTTGGTTTTGATCTTTAATTGCTTGAAGTTTTCTAATTTGTAATTCTATTAAATTAAGGAAATACATATAATTTGTGCTTTGTTGTCCCGTAATCACAAGTCCTAATGGTTGTATGTTTTGAGGAATTGGTAATGTATTCCAAGATGAAGTTGAAGGAATATTTGGCAAAATTATTTTTATAAATTGTAAAGTTAAAACAGAATTTAATGGCTCTAGTTGTTCTAGTCCATATTGTTGTAAAGTAATAGTATGTAGTTTTTCAATTTGTAAATTTAAAACAGAATTTAGTGGTTCAATCCTAGGATTAATTATTATTGCATCATTCGAATTTTTTAGTTGTTGAAATTGTAATTCTAATATTTTAAATAATGGTTGTATAGTACTCAATTGTAGAATATTATTCACATTTAATCGGAGATCATTGTATTGTAATTGTAATATTCTAAATAATGGTTGTATAGTATGGAGTTTGAACACATCATCCGGTTTAAGATATTCAACTTGTAACTTTATGATTTCACTTAGTGGCCAAAGAGCTTGTAATCCTTTACTTGTTACTTGTGGTATAAGTTGTTTTGTTAGTAAAAACAAAGGATGATTAGGCATACTGTTTGAATACATATTGGACAAAACTTGCGCTATTTTACCAGATTGATTTGATAAATTTATTTTAAGTTCCCTCAACATAGAATCGGTATTCTCTAAATATCTTTGATGCTCCGCGGCCTCTTCCATTTGCTGGGCCTGCTGCGGCTGGGCCTGCTGCGGCTGAGCCGCCGCAAGCCAAATGTTCCCTCCTTTTTTAGAATATATTCGTTTCCCTTTTTTTTTAGAATATATTTTTTTCCCTCCTTTTTTAGAATATTTTCGTTTTCCCTTTTTATAAAATTTACGTCTTTTTTTAGAAATCATTATAATATAATAAAATAATTTTTTTTAAAAAATTTTATTTTAAAATAATAATGGTATTTATTAATTTTAATAATAATATAAAAAATATAACACTACCAAATTCTATAAATCAATTTAATACATTAATTACAGAAACATATAATATTTCAGATTTTTATTCCATTGCTAATAATAAACTAATAACATCTAAAAATTATAAACATATAAATAATGATAATACCATTTTAATTAATACTAGAATAAATGGTGGCATATTTGATATATTAGAACCAATTTTTGCTCCAATATTAAAACCCTTCAAAGATATGATTCTAGGTATTGTAAATATATTAGAATTGGTATTAGAACTACTTAAAATAATACCTAAAGTATTAGAATTAATAACAACAATATTTGATCCAATTAAATTATTAAATGATGTTATTTATGGTACTATTACAGGTATAACTAGCATGATAACAGCCATTTTTGAAAATATTCTTAATTTATTTGGGGATTCTATTCCTAAAACTGAAAGTAATAATGGTGTATTTGGTATAGAAAATAAAAAGAAACAAGTGTGTATAAAACCAACTATTATTAATTTAGTCATATTAATACTATGTCCACCATTGGCATTATTTATAAATAAAGGATGGAAGAGTTTCTTTATGATAATAGTGTGTGCTTTAATGACCTACTATATGTATTATTTCCCAGGATTCCTATTCGCAGCATTACATATATTATGCTAAACTTTTTAGGAAAAAGTTTCAACAAAAATAATATAAACTTTTTAGGAAAAAGTTTCAACAAAAATAGAAAAAAAATAAAGTTTATTTTATAAGTATAATATAATGAAGGAACATTTTGAAGATAATGGTGGAGGAATATTCGCCCCAATTGTTTCACCATTAATATCGATAGCAAAAGCATTTGTATCTATAGGAGAACTTGCTGGAAAAATAATAAAAGTATTTGCTGATGTATTAGCATTAATACCATCAATACTTAATCCAGAAAAACTATTAAATGATGTTATTTATGGTACTATTACAGGTATAACAAGCATGATAACAGCCATTTTTGAAAATATACTTAATTTATTTGGAGATTCAAATCCTAAATCTGATAGTAATGATGGTGTATTTGGAATAGAAAATAAGAAGAAACAAGTGTGTATAAAACCAACTATTATTAATTTAGTCATATTAATATTATGTCCACCATTGGCATTATTGATTAATAAAGGATGGAAAAGTTTCTTTATGATAATAGTGTGTGCTTTAATGACCTACTATATGTATTATTTCCCTGGCTTTTTATTCGCAGCATTACATATATTATGCTAAACTAAACTTTTTAGTAAGAAGTTTAGGCAAAAATAAACTTAAACATAATGGATTTAAAATATATATGAATAATTATGACATTTTTGGATATTTAGGTATTATATTTGCTATGATTTATAGATTCCCTCAAATATTTAAAATTTATAAAAGTAAACAAGGAGGTGATATTTCTAAAAAAACATTTATATTACATAATTTTGCGTATTTATTTTTTTTATTATATGTAGGTTATAAACGCCCTATAGATTATTTACTTATTTCATATTATATAATAGGTATTATTCAAAATTTATCAATAGTATTAATGAAATATTATTATAAAGAAGATATTGAAGTTTAATTTTTTTTTATATTAAATAATTAATGAAAATACAATTATTCGTACATCTATTTGACGATACTATTAAAAAATACAATGTATCTAATAATATAACTATTAAAGAATTATTAAAAATAGTTAAAAAAAATAATAATATTAAAAATAATATTAAAATAAAAATAAAAAATTCAACACATTTATTAAAAAATGATTTGGCATTATTAGAACAAAATATTAAAAATAATGATATTTTATATTTATATACACCTATAAATGGAGGTTTTATAGACATACTAATAAATTTAGTAACGGGTATGGCTGATTTATTTAAAAATTTAGGAACACTTATAGACGAAATAGTACGTATTTTTGTACGGATATTTGAATTAATACCAGCAATATTTTCTCCAGAAAAACTATTAAATGATGTAATTTATGGTTCTATTACTGGATTAACTAGCATGATAACAGCCATTTTTGAAAATATTCTTAATTTATTTGGGGATTCAAAACCTAAAACTGATAATAATAATGGTGTATTTGGAATAGAAAATAAGAAGAAACAAGTGTGTATAAAACCAACTATTATTAATTTAGTCATATTAATACTATGTCCACCCTTGGCATTATTTATAAATAAAGGATGGAAGAGTTTCTTTATGATAATAGTGTGTGCTTTAATGACCTACTATATGTATTATTTCCCAGGATTCCTATTCGCAGCACTACATATATTATGCTAAACTAAACTTTTTTTTAAAAAAAGTTTACCAAAACACAATAAAATCGTTAAAGTCTTTTCTTTAAAAGCTTATTTTTTTTTTATATTAAATAATTAATGGATACTATTAGTTATGATAAATCGTGTAATTCTAATAAAGATTGCGATTCAAACGTGTGTGAATTAATTTATGAAAATGATAAACCTAAAGGTAGATATTGTTTAATGGATACTAATAAAAAATATACTAAAAAATGTTATACAAATAAAGATTGTATGTCAGGACAATGTAAACCTATATATGATCTAAATAATAATTTTGTAACACGTAAATGTGTAAAAGCACCTAAAATAGATAGAGATACGACGTATAATGCAATATTTGGTAAAAATAGATCCGATAATGAATATGGATTATTAAATAGTAATACTATAGCAATTCAAGCAGGTGAACGAGGTCCTATAACAGAAATTATAATTACCATTTTTAGTATATTAGGAAATTTATTTAATATATTAGTATTTAATACTGATGTATGTGGTCAGAATAGGCGCGCTGCAGAAAATAACTGCGGAGATCCTAATGTAAAAATAAATTTATGGGGAAAATGTGGTGATAGTCCATATGAGAAACGTAAAACAGAATGTAATGCTATGACTGAAAGACCCAATCAAGGATTATTGTATGGAATATTTTTATCAATATTTGATTTAATATTTGGTAAAATAATGGGTAGTGTTAAATATGGTTTTATATGGGGTGGATTTCAAAAACGACATTATAATACTAATTCACATAAATGTGATAAAATTAATTCTGCTAAAGGTTTTGATTTATGGTATGTAAGAAGTATTTTAACAGTATTATTTCCACCATTTGGTGTATTTATGGCTAAAGGTTTAAAAGGAATAAAACAACTAATAATATGTAGTATATTAACTATGTGTTTCTATTTCCCTGGATTAATATATGCTTTAGGAGTAATAAACTCAACAGATAAAGAACAAAAAGAAAACGATATTATTAAAGAAATGAATGTAATTTAATTTAATTTATTTTATATATATAATGGATGATTACAATGAAGACACATTAGTATATAAATTTATAAATGGTGGCATAGGTTATGGTAAATTATGTGTTCCAAATAAATTAATAGATTTAATATTACTGATTGTTTTTCCACCTATTTATGTAATAACACATCAATTACAAAATTATTTTAAAGAAAGTTCGGATGATTCAAATAAAATGGTAGATCATTTAGATATGACTCAAATAGTATTAAGTTTTATATTAACATCATTTTTTTATTTTCCAGGATTATTACATGCTTTATCAATAATGAAAGGGAAAGAAAAATGTGGAAGTATATTTAAATAAAATATTTCTTATATTTAATGGAAGAACAAGGATCATTTTGTTATCCTTCACAATTAAAAGATATAGTAATTATGGTTTTATTCCCACCTTTATGGGTTCTATTAAAAGAAATATATTCAAAAAATCCTTTATCAAATATAATACGTGTGATATTTAATTTCTTATTCACATCAGTATTTTATTTTCCTGGATTGATTCATGCTATGCAAATATTTAGAAATGAAGGCGGGATTTAAATAAAATAATTGTTCATTATAATGGGTAGAATATATGAAAAATTAAAAAAAATAAATCAATTACAAAATAAAGCTGAAAAAAATTTTAAGATTCATTATATAAAATTAAATAGTTATTTAGATGAATTTGGATTAATTAAACGAAAAGATCCCAAACGCGCCATAAAATTTTTAAAAGATTTACAGATTGAGTTACCTACACTAAATAAAGTAGCATTAAAAAATATTTATACTAAATTTACTGATACTTTATTTAAATTACAAACAGGAGATTTTATTCCATTAACGGAACTAATTTACATAAATCACAAAAGTTTTCCTTCACATGCTATAGATATAATACACAATTTTAAAATTTTATCTGAGTCTAAGTCTAAGTCTAAGTCTAAGTCTAAGTCTAAGTCTAAGTCTAAGTCTAAGTCTAATTCTAAGTCTAAAAAAAAATAATTTAAAAGTTAGAACTAGAACTAAATATAAGTCTGAATAACACTTAATTGTTTATATTTCATAACTTTTTTCTTTATTTTAATTATGGTAAATTCAATACCGAATGAATATATTATATATGATAATCGTTCTTTAAAGGAGTTTTCTAAAATAAGTTTTAGTAAATATATGATAAAAGATGTTTTAACTGCTCTGAATAAATCATTATTAGAATGTAAAATAGAAGCTTCTATAAACTGGGCGATAGAATTGTTATTAAGTGGTCATATAAATAAATTTTGGGAAAAAATAATAGCTATAAGCATCAAGAATATAAATATTAATAATCCGACTATATGCTATTTTTTATATATAAAATATTCTAAACATATAGAATTAGTAAAAAAACATAATATTTTAAATATACGCAATGATCAATGTTATAGAAATTTAATAGCAGAAGTGTGTTTTATAGTTTGTAATTCTTTAAAAACAAAATCATTGTCTTTTTTTAAAATTAAAGAAAGTGATTTTAATATGAATTATTTAGAAAGTAAAATTATAGCAAATGATCCCCATTTAATAGATGATAAATTAAAACATGGTGATCCTAATGAAACTAAAATAATTTTAAACGAGTTTAATTATTGTTTAATTAATAGAAAATATGAATTATGTGTATATTGGTTAAGTTGGATGCTTGATTGGGAGAAAAAAAATACCAAAAAAGATAGATTATATATATGTGGTTTAAGAGATATTCATAATATTGATCGAAAATATTTTAATGATATAGTATGGTTTATTTGGGAAATTATCCTTAAAGAAGGCGCTAAAATAAATAATGATTTTTTAAATAAACAAATCCAATCTCTTTATAAACTATATAAATATGATTTTAAGCAAAGTAGTAAATCAAAGAAAAATGTATATTTTTTAGTTGCTATAAAATATTTTACAGATAATTATCACATTAATGAAAATATAAATAACTATCATTTACTAATTCAATCATGTTTAAATATTAATAAATTATTTTTTGAAAAAAATAAACTATCTAAAAACAATGCCATATCAAAACAAATTAAACAATTTAATGAAAATGTTAATGTAATAAATAATAATATTAAATTAAAAGAAACAAAAATAAAGAATAATATAGATAAAAAAAAAATGATGGAATTAAAAAAAATTGCGGATACAAAAATGAAATTTAAAATAAGTAAAGTTGAAGAAATAGATAGTTTAATTTTAAATAAGAATTTATAATAATGTGTTTATATATATTATATTATATAAATATAAACACAAAACTAAGAAAAATGTTCCACAACCTACATATTTAGTATAATTCATATATTGGATACCAGGACATAATTTTTTAGTAAAGTCTAAAGTAGATGACTTAGTTGAATCTTTATTATAAATACATTCTTGACAACCCATATGAATATTAAATAGTAAAATAAATATTACATTAACAATGTAAAATAATATTTTATTATTTGTTTTTAATTTTGAGTTTAAAATTACTAAATATAGTATAATCATTTTTGAGACATCAGATATATGATCAAAATAATCACCATTTTTTGTAACCATATTATATTTTCTTGCAAAGTTACCATCACAACAATCAAAAAAATAACCAATTAACAATAATATCGCTCCTATTTTATACTTTTTATTATAAATACAATATACACCAATTAATGATACTATTAATGATATTAATGTTAATATATTTGGTGTAACATTTAATTTATATAAATAGTCATCAAATAAATTAAATACATTTACGAATAAATTATCTACTGGATTTTCAAATTTAGTGCTCATTTTTCTTCCATTTGTCATAAATTTATAGTATATATATATATTATAATATGGATAAATTATTAAAAATACATAAAACAAATTTAATAAAAAAACAAAATAAATTAAAAAAGAAATTTAAATTAGATTGTACTACCAAATATATCATTATTAATAATAAAATATTAGCATCAAATTCTTATGAAAAATTGATGATTGCTAATTTTCATATTATAGGGACTTATAATAATAAAACATGTATTTGGAGATGGGCTTGGAGTAATAAGCATATTCCATGTAGTTTTTCAAAATTATCAAAAAAAACATTAGATTTAGGAGGAAAATATTTAAAACCAAAAATAAATGGTAAACATAATGCCTTTAAATTTATGGTAGCAAGTAGTATGTATGATAAATCTATACAAGGTTATTTAATATATAATAAACCAAAAAGTAATTTATCAGTATATATGTTACTTAAAAATTCTTCTGATCCTAAAAAAAAAAGTAAAAAAACTATAAAAAGAAATAAATCTAAAAAATCTAAAATAAAATCTTGTTAAAATTTAATGGATTTAGATATAATTAAAGAAAGTATAATATCATTTTTAGTAAATATCTATATTTTATTTAAGGATAATACAAATATAGTATTCTTAATTTTTATTATTATTGTAGTCATTATACTTACATATTTATTTTCTAAAAATCGTAGAATAAAATCAAAATTAAATTTTATAAATAATAATTTAAAATATGATGAATTAAGAAAAACGATTGATTATTGTGGATTAAGCAATAATTCAAAAGATAAATTAATAGCATACATTAAACCTCTAAGTAATGGTATAGAAGTTTTACATCGTGGTAAAAAAGTAGATTTATGGAAATATAATTTATCATCAGAATTTGTGGTTGAGATTAAAGGTAAAACTAACTATAAATATAATAATTTAGTTAATAAACCATATAACATAAAAAATATAGATCCTATAGAGTCTAATAAATTATATTTTACAAATGATACAATTTTTCCAGCTAATGGATCATCATTGAATGAAGACAATGAAGACAATGAAGACAATAATTTAGTAGAATTAATATTCTATCGTGTAAATAGTAGTTCTAATGATAATCCATATAAATATAAAAAATTATGTGAATATACATTTTCTAGTAGTTATAATAGTTTTTTAATAGGTAATCAATTATTAGATTATTGTAGTTTAGAAATGATTCAACAAGTATTATATTTAGGTGCTAGATATATTGAAATTCCTATTTATGATTTAGAACAAAAAAATGATACAATTCCAGTATTATATAATACTTTTAATGGTTCAAGAATGACATTAAACTATATTGAAATAGATAAAGTATTAGAATTACTAGGAAAAATGGCATTTAATTTTAGACTATTAAATAATTACAATGATCCGTTATTTATATATTTAAATATAAAAACAAAAAATATTAGAACTTTAGATAAAGTTCATGATTATATAATTAAATATTTAAATAAATATTTACTACCTAAATCATATAATCATATAAATATAGCATTTACTAAATTATGTGACATTGAGAACAAATGCGTTATATTATCTAGTGGAGGTTACGAAAAAAGTAAATTAGATAAAATTATAAATTGTTCCACTGATAAAGATTATCTCAAACGTATTACTTATAATGAGGCATTATTAAATAAAGATGAAATGCAGGGAACTAAATTTAAATTAAATAGTAATAAAGTAAAATTTGTATCATCTAATATTAATGACTCACATACAGAAAAATCTTTATTTAAAGACCATATAGAGATTATTGATAATAATATTAATTTATTTAATTATGGAATTACTAAAGGCGATGGATTAAATATAAGTGGTTCTAAAAATGCTAAAAATAATTCTGGTGAATTTATGTATTTAATAGATAGTATTACTAAAAATAAAATAGTATTTGATAAAAGTGTTGAATTAACAAATGAAGAAATAGGAACATATATTTCATTACATTTATATGATAAAGATGGTAAAGGAGAACAATTAGAAGAATATAATAAAAATAATTTAACTATAGTTATACCAGATTCTAAATTATCAAGTGCTAATTATCAATATAAAAATGTTATATACAAAGGATGTCAATTTGTTTGTATGAATTTTCAAAATATAGATGAACATATGAAAAATTATTTTAATCTTTTTAAAACAAAAGGTATATTATTCAAACCAAAAGTATTAATAAATAATATAACTATTCCTAAAGGTATTTCTTTAAATTCAATGGTTCCACAAAAAAATAATAATATTGTTTTAAATCTTGATTATAATTTAATTGATAATATACGTTCAGAAAGATATGCTAATATAATACCTTTTAGTAATAATAAATTAAAATTAATTGGATACGGACAAACATTAGAAGATACAAATTTAAGGCATATTAAATTTAGTATGAATTACAATAATATTAATTCACGTTTTAAACTTATAAAAGGATTAAATAATCAACCAGGTTATATTTCTATAAAATTAGGAGATAGATATTTAACTTATAGAGAATGTTGTTGTTATTTATATTTAACTAAAAGTCCAAATGATGATATAAATAGTAATAAAATAGATAATTCAATTAAATATAAATTCAATAATTCAGCGTCATTTTTAGCATTAAATTCTCCAATTACCAAAAAAGGATTTAATAGTTTTGGTATAATTAAATCTATCAAAGATAAAGAAAAATTATATTATTTAAAAATAAGAAGTAATTTTAACTCTGATCGTAAATTATTTGTTAAAAAAGTATCTGAATACGAATCTAAATTATATTTAACATCACAAAATGGTAATAAATTAGTAGTATTGAAGCCTAAATTTAATATTAATGGACATTTTTTTCCTACAGGTGATATAGTTATAAATGAAGATAGATTATTAACACTAAACTATGATGAAACTATCAAAGTTACAACGGCATCAAATAACACTATAAAAGATACATATAAAAGAAAGTTAGATAGTAAACAAACACCAGAAATAGTATGTAATAACAATAATATATTAATAAATGATAATTGTTATAAACCTTGTAAACTTGGATATAAACAAGATCCAAATAATAAACTTAATTGTTTATATGAATATAATAATGATGAAACGGAATTAAAAGAAATACAACCTTTAACAAATGATAATAAACAATGTCCTTATGGTTATGAGTTAGATAATAATAAATGTTATAAAGAATGTGATGATGGATATTTAGGCAATGAAAATATTTGTGAAGAAAATAATAGTGTTGTAATGAAGAAAAAACTTAAAGTCCAAAAGATTATTAAATCAGAACAGAATTTTCAGACAGAACTTTTTTCAGGTGCTATAGATCATCCAAAAGATTATGAATTAATTTGGGATAATAAAGAAATAATAGATTTATATGATGATCAAGAAATATCTATATGGAAACCTATACCGAATGAAGGATTTATGGAAATGGGAAATGTATTTGTAAATGGTTATAAAAAACCACAAACGAATGAAGTTGTTTGTATTTCATTAGATTATTTAAAAGAAGAATCTATTTATTCAAATGATGAAAATTATGATTTTGGTAATCCAATATTTTATAATACTAAATCACAATTGGCTTTATGGAATATAACACAACATGATTATGTTAAAGCATATCCATTTGTAAAATTAGAAAATAATGATAATGATACTGGATCAGTGGTTATTCCAAATATTATAGAATTTAAAATGTATGATTTTATAACTGAAGAAAAAGATTATTATGATAAATTATATTTAGATTCAAATATTACATCTAATATAGAAAAAGAAGCAACACTATTTAAAATAAACTTTGATAGTATTATAAAAACAAATGGTAATAATATTTATGATTATTTAATGAAACTTGAAAATAGTAATGGTAAATTAATTAGTTATACACCAAGTGATAATGGTAATAAAATGTGTATGTCTCTTCCACAACCATATTGGTCTTCATTTTATCAAGATGTAACTAGTAATATCGAATCAAAAATAACAGATTCTAATATAAATAAACCAAAAATAAAATTTGAGTCATGTAAATCACGTGATTATTTTGGAACAAATTGGAATTATTATGATGTTGATAATACAATACGTTTAGAAGGGAACAAAGATGCTTGTTTAACTTACAATGGAAATCCTAAATCGAAAATAAGTCTAGATATAAATGATAGTAATAATTATTTATATCTAGATAAATGTAGTCCTGATTCTAATCAACAATTTGAAATTGGAAATAAAAATCAAAATATTAGAGTGCTTACAAACACAGAATATGATCCTAACGCATGTTTAACACATACACCAGAAGATGGATTACGATTAGAAGAATGTGGTGACAAAAAATTTACTGTGGTTTCTAAATGGATGGATAATATAGCAACTGTTGATAAGTGTAGTAAAATAGATGCTGAAAAAGAAATGGAAAAAATAGGGGCAATAGAATTGTGCGAAAACTTATCTTATTATATTATTTATTTATCAGATGGTTTTAAACATAGACACGAGGAATATTGTAGTTATGAAGACGCTAAAGAAATGTATGAAAAGGTTAAAAATAAGTATAAAAGAGGTATTGCTATAATTCATGATGATAAAATTTTGGATAAAAAGAGATTATCTAGTAATGAAGATAATATTTTTAAAAATTATTCTTCACAACTAGTAAATATGGTGGGTAGTTGTGTTAAATGTAAAAAACCATCAAAAATATTATGTGTAGAAAATTCAGTTGCAAAAAGTGATCATACTCATTTTGAAAATGAAAAAGAAAAAAAAGATATATCAGAACATTGTAGAACACTTGAAAATGAACGAAACTTTAAATGTTCAAGGGGATTTAGACAAAAATTTATGAATAATTTACAATCAAATGATTTTTGTATAAATTATAATAAAGAAGTATTTGTTTATATTTATTCTAAAGATCAATATCCACAATTAGGTTTAGATGTATCTAGAATATCACAAAATGATAAACCTATATTAAATGCTAGAATGCAACCTGTTGATAATTTATTAGGTGAAAAATATGATTCTAATTATCATATATTTTTGAAAGGAATATGTACTTATATAGAAAATAATCCTAATAAATTTAGAATAGTATTTGATAAAGATAAAGTTAAAGGATTATCATTGAATTATATAGATTTATATAAATTTAGTAATGATATAATATTAAATTATATACCTATATATAATAAATTAAAAATAGGTTCAAAAGTATTGGCTAAATTAACAAATCAAGAAAATGATGTATTAATGGATAAAACAAATATAGATTATGATATTATAGGATATAGAACAAATAATAAAATAAATATAAATTCATCCGAAATTAGATTTATGGGAGTTGTTATAAATAAGTTAAAAAATAATCAAGTTGAGATCATGTTTTCTATAAATTCATATGAGTCTAATCCAAAAAATCACAGTATATCTAATAATAAAAACCGTCCATTTTCATTATCTAATATTAGAAAGATTTATAATGTTAATGATTTAGTATTACTTAAAAAAGCGCCATTATGCTTATAATTTTTTTTTATTTATTTCCCTTTTTTTTATTTATTTCCCTTTTTTTTATTTATTTCCCTTTTTTTTTCATTTTTTTCAATATACGCTTCAAACAATCCTTTAAAGCGTTCATCAATTGTTTTTTTACTAATTACTTTATCAGTAATCGGATCAATATAGTAACTATGACCTCCACTAATAATATATGTAGGATAGTTATCACTTTGATTATCAAGTGATGTATTTAATGTAAATATAGCATCTATAACAGTTGGTATACCTACCCATCTATCTTTAGTTTTTTTTGGATAACCTGATTCTATTTTTTGTGTTTTATCATTATATTTATAATATAATGGACCTTTAAAGAAATAGGTGCTTCCATCCTTTTTCCAAGTAAATACAGCATCTATATTATCTGGGACACCTTTAAATACATCATCAATATCTTTAGGATATCCATTTTCTACTCTCAATTTTTTATTATCATATTTATATACTTTAGATCCTCTGAAAAAATATGTTTTTTTATCGTAATCATATGTAAAAGCAGCGCTAAAATTCATATGTTCGCATTTTCCATTATCTTCTATATTTTCAGGATCATTCCACATACATTTTTCTTGTTGATTACAAGTTGAATCATCATTAAATTTACTACAATTTGTTCCAGAAAACCATCTTTCTGATATTTTTTTAGGATAATTATCTAAAACATTTATATAATTTTGAGATGAAACTTTAGACATTTTATAAAAATCATCATTTCTAAATATATATAATGTTCCAGTATGATAAACAAAAGCCATATTAATTGAATCTAACGCATGTTTTCGTTTTCCACATAATATTATTTTATTGTCAATATCGGGATCATTAAAGTTTGCTGGTTCATTTTTGTCATTTGTTATGGTATAATATTGATCATCACATGTATCTTTAGATATTACTAAATTTTTGATAAAATTTTTATTAATAGTTGATTTATATAAATATAATTCTTGACCAGTTGTTTTAGAACCTTTATTTAAATCAATATCTATTAAATTATATTTTGTTGATACATTATTATCATCTGTTACTGTATTATATTTATTTTTGTTATTATTATATATTTTTAAATCACCTATTCCTAAATTACCATAACCTTGTTTATAACACATATATGTGAATTTTCCATCAACACCTTCATTTAAATCTTGATCAATGCCATCTTTACTTTGAACTATATTATAATTATCTCCTAATTTATCACATTTTTTTTTTGCTTCAATTTCAGTATTACCATTTACTATATCTACATCTAATATTCCATAATTATTATTTATATATTCAGCTCTATTATCTAAATATTGTTTTTCTTTATTTAATTTATCTTGTAAACTTTCATTTTCATTACAATATCCATATTTTTCAACTTCATTTTTTTTATTTAATTCTGTAGCACACCAACCGTGGATATTAGCATCATTTTCTTCTTGATTTGGTGGATTATCTTTTACACACTTATATTGATATTGATAATTATGAACAAATGGAAATTTACATTTTCCTCCATAAACATCTGGACGATTACCTACATTCTCACCTTTATCATTAATATTTCCTGAAAATATAGCATCAATTGAAGGTCCACAAGAACTACATTTTTCACTTACACCTTTAAAACCTTTTGGACCTATATTGCCTTTTGGTCCTTTATTTCCTTTTTTATTTTTATTTTTTTCATAAAAATTCAAAATAAAATATAAATGGATCAAGTTTATTTCCAATATTATAGAATACCAAATTATATAAGTTTTATGAAAATATGAAGTGTTTATAGAAAAATACAAATAAATACTTATACCAAGCACTATAAATATTGAAATTAAAATAGTATATAAATAAATTTTAATAGGTATGTTCATTAAAATTAGATAAGATTAAAATTATTCATAAATTCTCATAATACTATATTTTTTTATATCATCATTAGATCTTTTTTTGTATTCACAATTAGGATCTTTCCATTCACATTTTAAATTTGCTTTACATAATTGTTTAGTATCATTAAATTTAGAACATTCATTATATATAGTTGTAGATGTTTGATGATTCGTATTTTTTGGATCAAATGGTTCGCATAAATATCCTTTTAAATTTGATTTTAATTTATTCGCAAATCTATTATTCATTATAAAAGTATTTAATGGATATTTAGTATTATTTGTTTTAATACATTTTATTGTATTTAACTTATTATTTGATCGCCACATTTTTTTTAATTTTTCTGTTTTAATAACTAATTCCTTTGGAAGACATACAATTATATCCGTGCTAGGTATTATAGGATTAGTGTTATACGGTGTTGTATCTATAATATATCCCATTGCTTTATAACCTTCTGGTGGAATGGGTTCCCAAACAGTACAATTATCAATATTTTTATTAAGTCCTGATTTAATTTTAGGTAGTAATTTATAAACTTGTTTATATCCTATAGGATGTTTTACATCACCTGATACTAATATAGAAGATATATCTTTAGGAACTAGTCTATCAATATTTAATCCAGAATATTTTATTGAATCAGGTTTACACTCTCCAGATTCAAATGGATATTTTTTAAGTTTATCACTTTCAAATACAATATCACCAATCGGTTTATAAGTTCTAAATTTAGGATGTTCATTATTATCAATATACTGATGTGCTCTCATAAATGTAATTTTAGTTCTACCTAATTTCTGAAATGGTATATAAGTTCCTAATTCCTTATTTTTTACTTGCGCTACATTATCAGTTGAGAATAATTTATAAAAATTATTTGTTGTTTTAATTTTAATTTTAGGTAATTCATCTAATTTTTCGTTATAACAAGTTTTGTATAACAACGCATTATCTTCTTGATCTATATTATTTATAATATCTATAATAGGTTTACTATTATCATTACCCCAATACCATGAACTATAATTTTTAATTTCATCAAATGGACTTTCATTATAATTTGGAACACCTTTATGAGAAAAAAAGTTTTTATTTAATGTATCATTATCTGAATATTGAAAATTACTATCAACTAATTTTTTAGTAATTTTAACGTTATTATTAATTTTATCAATAAACATATCATTCCAATTTAATGTATTAGAACCATCAAGTTTATCATTTTCAGTTATCATATTAACAAAATCTTGTTCTCCTAGTTTTTCTGATTCTAAAAAGAATGATCCTCTATCATATTTTAAAATGATCAAAATCCATATGCTCCAAATTTTAAACATATAATCATATGATCCCATATTATCTGATGTATTAGCACCATATTTAGTATATATTTTAGAAAATTCAGGTGAATTACAGTGACTTTTAACTCTTGATTTTATAAACTCATTTTTAATAATATATGAATCTGAATATAGCGGTAGCCCTTTTAATTTTCTCCACCAATTATAAGTTAATGTTATATTATATAATATTTTTTTATAGCACATATCATTATCGCTACATTTAGTACATATTCCATTTTTTCCTTGTAAACCTCTAGAACCTCTTATACCTTTATCTCCAGGGGTTGGTGTTTTAATACTTATTGATTTGTTAGATAAATTTTTTATAGGTATTTGTATAATAGTAATATAAGTTGTAAATAATAAAAAAAATAATAATGCTTTAAATCCTAACTCACTTATATTAAATTGTTCTAAAATTTCTATAGGAATTTTTTTAATTTTAATAATTAGTAATGCTATTATAAAAATACTTGTTAAAATTATAACTATTACAATATTAAATAGTTTATAAATATCATTCGTATATTGTGTTGTATAATATAATGATACTATTATACCTATAATTATAACTAAATAAATTAATTTATTATATATTTTTTTAATATCCATTAAATATATAAAATATAAAAATTGCTATTTATTAGCTAATTTAATAAAAAAAAAATTGTTAAATATAAATACTAACATTTATTAAAATTTTTACCCCAATAATATGGATTACCTAAATCAAATAGTGTTAAATTATCTGATTTTTTTGATTTGATAGTATTAAATGGATTATTGTTATTTTTTTTAATAATATGTTGTTCAAAATATGCTTCATTATAAAAAGCATCTTTTAAAAAATTATGTCCTATGTTATTATTATATTTATTATCTTCTAATAAATATACATTATCTATATTAGTGTTTTCAGAATATCCTAATTGAGTTAATAATTTATTATTTTGATAAGCATTATTTTTTAGAATTTCTTTTATCCAATGAATAACTATTTTTTTTAATTTAGAAATTATAATATTATATCTTATTTCACTATTATTATTAGTAATATTTTTGTTATTTGTTTTATCACAGGATATATTAGTATCTTTTAAAACTCGTTTGCCTAATTTATCATTATATACGCATGTTTTTGTGGTATTTATACCATGTATATAATTTCCAAATTCTTTTGATAAACAAATATTTTTTAATAGATCTTTAAAATATAAATTTTTTAAATTATAGTCATTTTTATCAAATTCTATATTATTAGCCATTTTATTTTGTATTAAATATGTTTCTATAGTAGTTATTAATTCATCATAACATTTTTCAGGGTATGTTTTTAAATTATAAGATACACCTGTATTTCCAAATTTTCCTGCAATTCCTTTATCTCCTATTGGAGCATCAGTATTTATATTATTAAATATAAATTTTTTACTAATTATTATAGATATTATAACAAAAGCGGTTATTAAATATAATATCCAAAAAATTAGATTAAATTCTATTGATATTGGAATATTTTTTAATATATAAATAGCAATTACACATATACCTACTATAAATAAAGATGTAAAATATAATATTTGTTCATTGTTTAATAAAAGAGAACATAAAATGAAAAATCCCCATAACATTCCAAATAATATACGAAAATTTTTAATATAATAAATATTAAATCCAGCTAAAAAACAAGAAATTATAAAATCATAAATATATAGTTTATTCATATTAATATATTAAAATATTATTTAACCAATATTGTTTTTTTTTTGAGGTAATTTATCTGCTATAGGTGTTTCATATATCCAATTTTTATCATTATCATTATTAACTAATATATTTATATTATTACTGTGTTCATCATAATAATTTTTTAGTTTTTTATTTTGTTCTAATTCAGGATGAATTGAAATAGCTGCGTTTGTAACATTCTCATCTATATTTTCATAATCAATAACCCATTTATTATATTTACTATTCATATTACAAGATGGACTAACTTTTACATTATTAAAATTAGAATCATATTCTAAACAACTTGAAAAGTCATTTTTTTCTTTATTAAATGTTTTTATAAAATAAGTATCTGGTACATTAATTATTTTTTGTCTAGTTTTATCAATTGTTTTACCACCCTCATACGAATTTCTTTTTTTATTATCATCAACTAAATAATATTGTTTTGGATTATGTATGTTATTAAGAATTGATTGAGAAGAATCTACATTTGTATCATTATTAGTTAAAATAGCCAAAGAAGGTTTTTGTCCAAAATATTTGTTTGTATTATAACGAGAATGTGTATTAGGATTTTTAGTTTTTATTTTATCAAAATCAAAACTAATTTTTTTAGGTGATTTGCCATCACCCATCATTAAATATTTTTGTTTTATTATATAAGAACTCATTTTAGGTTTTTTACTAGTGTGTTGACTTGTTCTAAATAAGTTGTAACCTTGATTTTCAATTAACTCAACGCCATAATTATTCTTAATTTCTTCTCCAGAATTGGAATTACCAGCATCCCATAAAGATACACCAAGTTGTTTATTTGTTTTGAATGGTATTTTTGTTGTATAATTAAGATAATTTGAATATTTATTATAACTAAAATCTTTATTATCCCATACCTTATTACCTAATTTTAATTTTCTAACACATTCTTTAGGAACACATCTTATATGTGTTTCATTATCTAATGTCTGTTTTAATTCTTGATCTGTCATAGATTCATATGAATTATTATATTTAACAGCAACATCACCCAACGCTATATATCCTTTTGGTGCTATTGGTCTAAATATTTGAACGTGTGATATCTGACATTCTGGGCATTTTTTTTTACTACTCCACATTAATTTATATTTTTCAGGTAATACTACATCACCAGAAACCAAGATAGTTTCTTTTTCTGGACCTTTATTTAAATGTTGATTAGTTCCATCTAAACCCTGCCCATCACCACAAAATGATTCTGATTCTGGTAAATTAGTAGAATGTTCTGGTTTATCAGAATTATTTTGACCTCTCCATACACTTCCTACAGGATAAAATGTTTGATTATTTTTATTCTTAAATGGTATGGGTAGGTATAAACTTAATTCTTGCGGTTTAAAATATTCATCTGTTTTCCAAGTATTGTGATATGATTTTTTATATGAATTTTTATTAATATATATACATTTGTTTAGATTATCTGGATTATCCATATTTATACCTAATTGATTATAAGGACATTTTTTAATATCCCAAATATCTTTTTTAGGTTGTGCTTTATATATAGGTTTATAATTATTTGATTTTATAATATATAATCTAGATTCATCAGGTTTAGGATGTTTTAGATTATCAGATTTAATTGTATATTTTTTACGTTTAATTATAGTTGGATTCCCCCAATTAAATATATCATATTTTTTTAATTCTTGAAGAATTTTAGGATTATATGAATCTAAATACTCAAATTTTAAATTTTTTGATGTTAAAAAAAAAATTCCTTCATTATTTTTTACTTTAAGAGTATCTTTATTGTTAATTGTTTCTACATTACCTTGTATTATTAATACAATCCATTTTGTAATTATATCTTTAATATAATTTATTAGTTTTTGTTCATTTGGTTTTTTTTGATGTTCTTTTGTTAAAATTGCAAAATAATCATCAGAATTACATATATTATTAATTTTATCTAAAAAATATTTATTAATTATTTTTTTACTACTTGGACTTTCTGACTTTTCTAATTCTTGTTCTTCCTTTTTAAATATTTCATTCGCATATTCCACTACATTTAGATAACACACCTTTTGACCACATCTTAAACTACATCTTCCTTTTTCTCCTTGTTTTCCTTGTTCTCCTTCAATACCTAAATCACCCATATTACCTACCTTATTATGATTTTTAATAATACTATATATATTTATTATAATACCTAATACAGTTGATAAAACTATAAAAAATAATAAAATATTAATATATATTTTATATTCTTTATCTGAAGATTGTGATAGTATATTAAAAAATTGTATAATAATAAATAATAGTATTAATATTACTATTAAAAAATAAAATAAGAAATACATTAATAATATAATAGATAAATTTATTCAATTGTATTATTTATTATATTTACAAATCCTGAAATTCCATCTCCATTATTCATATCATAATTTTCACATTGTGGTAATAAAATATTAATATATTTATCCATTGTTTTTTTTATTTCAGTTTCATTATTATTTAATTTAAGATTTGAATCAATCTTTTCATTTATTGATTTATAATTAACAAATTTCTTTTCTAATTCTTCAACTATCATATCTCTACAATTTGCTATTCCACAATTTTTAGCCATTATACACACACCATCATTTCCATCTTGTCCTGGTTCACCTGGTTCTCCTCTATCACCTTTTATTCCTTTGTGATTTCTTAATTTTATATAGTAATTCATACTATAATAAATATTATTTAATGAAACAAATAATAGTAACATAGTTAAATAAAATATAATCCTTAAATTTTGATCTATTACAATTTGACCGATAATAATAGAAAAAAAAGTATATAATGTTGTAAAAATCCAATACATTATAAATATATTATAAATTATTTTTAATTATAATCAACTAATTTAAACATTTAGTTTGCTTAAATCCGTTAAATTTTTAGTTTCGGATAAAGATAGTGGTTCATATTTTTTAAATTTATCGTTATATTTACAATTAACATAAATATTATTTTTATCTTCTTCTTTTGAAAACATTGCACGAACTAATTTACTAGTTCGTAAGTTAGGTATACATGCTATACCAATATTTTTTTCTTCATCTCTGTTTTTACAATAAAAATCATAAATATCGGATTTGTCGGTTTGCTTAATTTTCAATATAATATTAGAATTAGTATTAGTATTAGCATTAGCATTAGTATTAGTATTAGTATTAGTATTAGTATTAAAAGTAGACTTCGACTTATATTTTGGATTATTATTTTCTTTAGAGTTTTTAAATAAATATAATTGATTAGCATGTTTTGTATTTAACGAATTAAAATATATACCATTAGTTTTATATGGTAAACTAGGAATAAATTTAGTAATAAGTTCATCATAATCTTTGTATAAAAATAGTTTTTTTACGATTAGAGGACAAATATCTAACTCATGATTTTTATTATAATCATTTGTTAGCATTTCATATAATAAATTAAATCTATTAACAATATTACAATTTAATTTTTTACCTTTATATACTAACATATCTGTTATTAAAAATATCCAAGCATCATTATCATTACTATCTCGCACTAATTCACCATCTAATAATGTATCTTGGAAAATAGAATCATCAAAAGCATATTTAACAGAAATAATTCTAGGATAGGTATATCCTGATTTGATTTTACGATCAATAAAGAAACAATAGTTAATATTATTTATACATGTAAAATATAAATAATAGTTAGTTCCAGATGATTTAATAGACATAATATGTTGAGTTTTCTCAAGAAAATAAATAGATTTACTATTAAGAATATAAGCATGTTTTTTAGTGATATCTATATCATGTGTTTTTTTTAGTCTATTCATTATATATTCTTTGGCTTCAGAGTTTACTACATTATGAGCTCCATCACTACAAAATGATAGATCCATCATTTTAATTTCGACCGACATTATATATTTAATTTATAAATTATTTTTAAATATAAATCAATTTTATATTAATTTAAAGTTTATAAAAGTGTAATATTCATTTATAAAAAAATAAAAACATAATGTTTATTATAGATTTTCCATTAATTATAAAAGCAACATATTATGTATTTATTATAACATTATCTATTTTTATTTATATTATAGAAGATTTTTTACATTTAATTTTATGTTAAATATTATTAAAAAAAATAATTTAATTTAATATGAATTATAAATTAGGTAAATATTTAGCGCACACAGATGAGTTTGAATTTATATTTGATGATAAACGTTGGGTCGCAATAGATTTAGTAAACGACTATCCAAATTATATTTATAAAAAAAAGGATCAAACTAAATTTGATAAAGAATGTCATGAAGAAGATCCTTATTCGGATAATTCAAAATTATATATACTACTATTTAATTTGTTCAATGAAAAATTAAAAATTACATTACTATAATTTTTTTATATTAATATATATCATAGATGTCAAATAATAATTTTAATTCTATACAACCTGCTAAAAAAAGGAGCAAATTACGTAAATCATTAGATAAGTTTAAAAGACGATTCCTTTCACCTAAAAGAAGAAACACTAGACAAAGCACAAAACCAAAACATAAATTAACACCTAATCAGGTAAATATCATCACTGGAACAAATGCAAACTATGATTCATTAAATAAAAATACAGATATTAGCAATAATAATATTATAGAATATATAAATTCATTACATTCTACTAATAACAAGAATGTTCCAGTAATTCCCAAACATTTACGAGAAACACTAGGTGTAACAGATTATAAATCAAAAGCACAACAAATTTTAAATAAAAATCTTAAAAAAAAAAAAAGATCAAAATTTAATAGGGTAAAACGTTTTGTCAAACGTCTATCTCCAAGAAAATTTGTAAATAGAATAAGGAAAAGTCGTAAAATAAATAAAATAAAACCACAAATAACACGGTCCCCTCCAAAATCTTATGGTAATTTTAATAATAAATTAAACGCTATTCAACCCAGACGTGCTGAAATTGAGAGCGCACAAAAGTTGATGAGATATTTAAAAACAATGGAAATAAAGAATCCTAAAGTTTATTATAGAATTCCACAATCTAATGGTAGTTTTGAAAATATGACTAAATCGCAAATTCCAACACCTATATTAAATATGTATGGTCCTTATTTAGAAAAAATGAGAATAAATTAGAAAAAATTTAAATTTAATTTTAATTTAATTAAATTTAATTTAAATATTATATAATAATATATGTTTAAATCTTTAAAAAAAAATATGTTGAAAGGAGGGAGGGGATCAAGTGCG
>Ga0209634_1000651_pt1 | contig 26625 bp, 20 predicted proteins | sample LinPmetageLP40_FD_184043 | JGI IMG/M metagenome (GOLD analysis project Ga0209634, IMG submission 184043) | Marine viral communities from the Pacific Ocean - LP-40 (SPAdes) (version 2) | ecosystem: Environmental > Aquatic > Marine > Oceanic | place: Pacific Ocean | collected 2010-08-26 | reverse complement strand
GTTGAGTTGTGAATAGCTTTCAAAAATGTATCTTAAGAGATGATTCGCAATCCTATGTCGGTATTAAGCCCGGCAGTAAGAGTTGTGAATAGCTTTCAAAAATGTATCTTAAGAGATGATTCGCAATGACTCAAAAATAGTAAGGAATATGTCAGTGTTGTGAATAGCTTTCAAAAATGTATCTTAAGAGATGATTCGCAATACTAGTAAATAATAAAGATAGTAAAAAATGGTTGTGAATAGCTTTCAAAAATGTATCTTAAGAGATGATTCGCAATCCAATTCGGTACTATCTATGTGATAGATTGGTTGTGAATAGCTTTCAAAAATGTATCTTAAGAGATGATTCGCAATCTGGGGAGACTAACACGGTCAAAACCTAAGGTTGTGAATAGCTTTCAAAAATGTATCTTAAGAGATGATTCGCAATAAAAAAGCAAAAAATACGCTTCGCTCGAAAGTTGTGAATAGCTTTCAAAAATGTATCTTAAGAGATGATTCGCAATACTATTCATCTTCATGGCGATAACTGGGTGGTTGTGAATAGCTTTCAAAAATGTATCTTAAGAGATGATTCGCAATTAGTGTTGGCTACAAATGAAGCTTTAAATTGTTGTGAATAGCTTTCAAAAATGTATCTTAAGAGATGATTCGCAATCCTCACGATAAGCACGAATACGGCTGTTGAGTTGTGAATAGCTTTCAAAAATGTATCTTAAGAGATGATTCGCAATCCTATGTCGGTATTAAGCCCGGCAGTAAGAGTTGTGAATAGCTTTCAAAAATGTATCTTAAGAGATGATTCGCAATCTCCATCTACTCCTCCCATAGCTCCTGATGGTTGTGAATAGCTTTCAAAAATGTATCTTAAGAGATGATTCGCAATATACCTAGTCGTAACTGACTGGTGTATTGTGAGTTATCATTGTTTTTGGGATTAAAAAATAACGAGTGTTTTTAGAAGAGTTCTAGTTGCTGGGTGGGTTTTTCAGTTTCCACCAGCTTTTGTCCAAAGAATACTTCCATCATCCCGAATTGCCGATCAGTGACATGAAGAATACCTACTTTTCCGTGTTCTGGCAAGCGACTTCTCACCCTTTTGATATGCACATCTGCATTTTCTCGACTGGCACAAAATCGCATGTATATCGAAAATTGGAACATACTAAAACCATCTGTCAACAACTCTTTTCTGAATCGAGCAGCGACTCTGCGTTCTTTTTTGGTTTCAGTTGGCAAGTCGAAAAATACTAGTACCCACATGCTTCTGTATTGGTTTAGTCTTGAAAAATGATTTTCGAGCATCTGATCGCTAGTCCATGGTGAATTGGGGATAGAGGATTTTGCGACTTACACCAGCATAGCATTCATACAATGAGTGAGTGGTACGACTCATGGCGACCATAAGCGGACTTTTCTTACCATCTATTATGACATCTAGTGCTGGGACTTGCAGTAGTTCTTTTTTGAGATGGGTGGAGAGCGTCTCCAGATCATCTTCATTATCTACCAGGTGGCATACGATCAGATCGACATAGGGACGGTAGGGCTCCATAATATCATCAGCAAGGCAGTAGGCATTGTATTTATTGGCATGATGGATGCCCAGTACTGGCAATAATCCTGATCCTACCAAAGCCCTGGCACATACGGCACGAAGTATGGCATAACCGTAGTTGAGCAGGTTGTTTGGAGGATCACCTCCTCGTTGGCGGGTGAACCCTTCTATTTCAAACAACCTTGACCAATAGTAGGCCGCTGCTCGACCTTCATGATTTTGGGTGTCTCCGCTCGTAACAGATTTTTCCCAGTAAAGCATATTGTCAATTTCCACTCCTCGCTCTGCGAGTAAAGATGCTTGGTTGTGAATTTTTGCCTGAATAGTTTGTTGCCACAGGTTCTTCTTCAAAGGAAGCGAGGCTTCTAGCTGGGCTCTCAGTCGTTCGTTTTGCTCACTATGTCCGCTGAGTGACATCATCATGCCTATGGGCATGTGTTGATGGTTGCAATTGATCACAGCGGCATTGTTGAGTGTTAGTTTCTCCAAGAGCTTGTTGCTGATGGTGATTTGTGGATTTTCGAGAAGCACCATACCTACATCCTCTATCGGCACAGACTTCGGAGGAGAAGAATCGTCAGGGTATCTGACGATGAGCTGCTCGTCTTTGGTGCTGAGGTAGGCAGGATTTCCGAAATGAAGGGTTCGCTTTATCATAATTATTATATAATATATGTATAAAACAAGTAGTATACTAAGTGGCGCGTTTATTTCTTACCCAGCCAACGAGATAGGAAGCGATTATATACTTGGTAGTGATGGTGTCCATTTTCACTTACTTCTTGGATTACCATCTCTTTATCTACCAATGCTTGAAGACTTCTACGCACTGAAGCGGGATTGCCCAGTTGATATTTGGTTACAAATTCTGCTCCTGTGGGTTGTAGCACGACCCCTTCTTTAGCGGTGGCTTTTAGCAAATTCCATTGGCTGGAAGTGAGTAAGTTGCGGTACTGGAAAAACACTGCCTCTTGCTCAGTCAATATGGTGTCACATGCTGTGAATATGGTTTCGAGTGTAATGGCTTTAGGGGAAAGTTGAAATACTTTGTTGCACAAGGCTTGGGTGTAGTAGGTGTGGCGTCCAGTCCATTCCAATATGAAGTCTACCGCTTCTTCGGTGATGGTCTTTTTTCTTTCTGCAAATAATCTTACGATGAATTCGCTATATTTTTCGTGAGTGATCCTACCGAGATGTAATGGCGTAGTACTTGCAAAAAATGGACGTTTGGCATTGTTAAACATTTCCAGCAATAAATGTTTGTGGCTTCCACTAAAAATAAAATTGACATTCTTCAGGTGCTGGATGGTAGTTCGTAGTGTAGCTTCCACATTTTTCTCCGGGTAGTTGGCGATTTGTTGGAATTCGTCAATAGCTACGATCACAGGCTGTTTTTGTAGCTCCAAAAAATGGAACAAACCACTGAGGGTATGTTGCTTTTGCTGCTCGTTGCCAAAACTGAGCGTAACTTCAGGCATACCAGTGAACTGATCGTAGCTTATTATTGGACTGAATCCTTTGAGTAGTTGGAGAAATTTTTTACCGATGGAGTTTTTTTCAGGAAAAGCTTTGAGAATGGCTGTTGCCATTCGATTGGTAAACTCATGGAGGTTTTGGGTGTCGTAGATGTCTATATATACTGTTTTTTGTTGCTTATTTTGTTCGGCTTTGTGAAAAGCATGCTGGATTAGTCCAGTTTTCCCCATTCTTCTCAAGGAGAACAGCGTGACATTCACTCCATTTTGGGCATGGGTAATCAGTTGCTTGGTTTCGTCTTCCCGGTCACAGAATAGCTCAGGACCATTATATCCCATAAGCTTGAAAGGATTATTATTTGTTTCCATAACTTAAAAGTAGGAAACAAAATGTAATTTACAAAATGTAATTTACAAAATGTAAAATTGAAATTATTCTCCTATTTTTACGATTTGGCCGAGGTGATTGATTCGAACTTTTACAGGGAAGTTACTTTTAAAAGCTCCCATGCTCTTATATCTTTTCCAAATAAGGTCTCTTAAAGAGGTTTCATTAACTTTTTCGCCTTTGCTAGTTCTGCGCTGAACTACTGTTTCCAAATGGTGCCTAAAAACATATTCTTTGGATTGTATTTTCTGCACTCGAAACAAATTGGGGCTTATCAAATGGTAATTATTTTCGTCTAGTAAGTCAATCTCTGTTGGGTCAAACGCTGTCCCTTTATTAGGGAAAACAAACATTTCATTTTGTTTCAAGGTAAATAGGAACTCCCAATTTGGGTTTTTAGGGTGGCTTTTAAAAATAACAGGTAATTTTTGATTTTTACGTATTACTGCTTCATAAAACGAAACCACTTCCTCTTGTAAGTTTCCTTCTTCATCTCTATAAATAGCTACGTGATGGTTGTTGCCAGTGCTTACATAATCTACAGCTATTGGTTTACCCTCGTTATCCAGTATTTTTTTCCCAAATTGATCTTTTTTATGATGCAATGGTTCGGCATTGCTCACTCCAGTAATTGTAACTCTTTTTAGTTGTATGCCTTTTTCTTCGTTGAGCCATATTGGATTTTCTTCCAGGTTAGAGAATGCTTTTTTAGCATCACCATCAAATTTTGCTAGGCGTTTTTGCAATGCTTTTCTCGCAGCTCCATCTATTACTTTCTCCAAACTTTTTAAATCCTTAAAGTTGTCAGAAGAGATTTCTTTTCTAATAGTGTATATTTCTTCAAAGCATTTAACTTCTTTAAGTGGAGTACCATTGATTAACAAAGGATGTTTTTTTAAGGTTTTAGTATCAAAAGCAATTTCAGATTTATCATCAAATTTTTTCAAATGGCTTAGTACTGCACTTCTAATCTTTGCATCAATTATTGATTCTGCATTCTCAGTTGAGAATTTCTTATTTAGTTTCAATGGTTTCTTTAAAGGTCTTTTACTCTTACCATAAACGGTTTCCTTGTGCAATTGTCCTCTAGGTGTGAGTGTGTCTTGTGGCTTTTCTTTCCCTTTTATTCTATTCTTATTTCTAGTAACAACTTTGTTCTTTGTTTTAAATGAAATAAAGGTGTTTTCTAAATGTTTTTTCGCCTCTGCTCTAAACTTATTTAAAGGCATTGGGGCTTTCATCAACTTATTTTTAGCACCTTTTTTATCTTCAACCGTTTCAATAATGCTATTTTCAATTTTCACAATTTTAGCATGCTCTTTGTGCTTTTCATCTTTTCGAGCATTTAAAAAATTGTAGTATTGAATATGGTTGTGTTTGGTGAAAGCAACTGTCAGAGCATCCATAGCGTGATGTCGGTGGTCGTTTCGCTTGGTCCAGTCTTTAATTACTCGTATTTGATCTCCATCCTTATTTGTTTCGTATTCCGTCAACCCCAATTTATCATACTTATCCCAATTGAGGTCTTTCATTACATTTATTAACTGCCAATCTTCACGAAGTTTAGCGGTAACACTTCCTGTAATAGGCACAACTGTTCTAAAAACCTCCAACAACATAGACTTTGCTTTTTTAGCAATGTATTGTGTGTTTCTAAGGTCTCGCTCAATAAACCCATCAGGTATTTCACTGCCTTTCATCAGCAGTTTGTTGTACTTGGCTTTGCTGATTCCTCTTGGATTACTTGAGTTTTTAGTTTTTTGATATTCCTCATGTAGTTTTTCTATAGCAGAAACATACCTGTTATAACCCTCCGAGTCTTCTTGGTATTTTTCTATAATAGCATCAATTCCTGTTTTACTGCTTTTCCATCTATTAAACTCTCTTACCGATAGCGTCTTATTAGAAAAAGAATCGTCAAACAAAACGGCTTTTGGGATAATATGCTCTACATCAAATTCTTTGGTGAACAGCTTACCCAAATCTACATAAGTATCAGTATAAATGGTCTTATGACCGTTAGAGGCTAATTCCTCCCAAAGCTTGTATTTTATAATATCTTTTTTGGTAATTCGAATGCCCGTATTAAAAGGATAAAATTCCTTTAATTTTTCACGAATCTCATCGTGTTTTTTTGTAGCAGCAGCAATACCTTTAGTAGCATCTTCTCGTTCTTTAGCAGTTTTCTTCAGCTCACGAGCGAGTTCGATTCTTATTTCATCTGGTTTTCCATATTCTTCAATTATGGCATTAATCACGTTTACCATTTGGTTCAAAATTTTCTCTACTACAGGATTGCGCAAACTGTTTTTTGGCAAAAGCTCTAAAGCATCTTTTTTTTCTTCTTTGGTTACCGAATGAGAATGGTTGTATTTTGCAAACCCACAGGCTTCATAATAATCATTCCCTTGCTTTAAATAAGGCAATATTTTGCGAATAGCTTTTGTGCTTAAACTACCGTAATGGTCTTTAAATGTTGTGTTTACCAAGGTGTCGGCAAATTCCTTTTCTATCCCAAATTTTTCTTTTAAGTGATAAAATAGTTTTTCGTTTCCTGAAACTGAATCATCTCCTTCGTAGGAATAGATCAAATGCCACAATTGATAAGAAGCTTGTTGTTCAAATGCTTTACCTGCTAACTCCGCATCGAAATAAAGTATCTTTTTATTAATCCCGAGAGAATCGAAGATCTCTGAAGTTTTTTCAATATCGACTGCATCAATGCCCTCATAACCCGCCAAATCCAAAATAGATTGATATGCTTTGAATAAGATTTGATTGGTATTGTTGCCTTCCAGTCCGTCTTTATAGTTCAACTCCCATTCTTTGGGATTCTTAAAAACCAATTTAAGAATCTGACCATTTGATAACTTTCCATTAGTATTGAGTTCAGTAAAAAGATTTTTACGTATCTCTAAATCTTCGTCAAAACTCTTAATTTTTTCTTTTTCCTTTGTATTTACATTTCTGAATTCAAGATTATTAAGGATACTCCAGATTTTAAACTCTTGAAACAAAGGAGAAGATTTAGGGATTACTCTTGGGCCAATGATTTTTCTTTTTGGTTCTCCTTTGCCATTTAATACAGGCTTTCCATCCTTATCTTTCAGCTCAATTTCTCTCCCTTCTAGTTCGCAAATACTAATCAGCCCTTTTTGTGATTTTAATCTTCGTTGATAAAAAATATCAGCTTTTTCTTCTATTTCTTTTTTTAGTTCATCGGTTAGTTCTGAATGAAATTTCGCTTGTGTTTTCCAGATTTGGTTGTACTCATCCAAATAGTCTTGGCGATAAAAAACTTGATTTTTCAGTCGTGTATGAGGATTTTCTTTAATTTGTTTGTAGAGGTACTGCCCTACGGTTTGTTTATTAAAATTAAGTTTTTTTGCTCGGTCGCTTATTGCACCTAGATAACCACTAGAATTACTTATTTGACCATTAATTTCTTGCAATACAATCGCCAATTGTTCTAAGGTGAGCTCTATTGTTAAACCATTAACTCGCCATTTGTAATTTTCTTCTTTAAGTTTCGCCCCTTTTGTAATTCTCTTTTCTCCTACAATATTAAATGGTTCTTTACAAACAGCCCAACTTACTGTTTTACTTTTTCCAGTCAAATTTTCTTTTAACTCATCAGTTAAAATACTGGTATAAAACTGCTTTTGAAATTCCCAAATTTTGTCAAATTCGGTTTGTAAATCGGAGCGATAAAAATCGGGGATGTGTTTTTTGTCATTACTAAGTAAGTCTAAAACATATTGCCCTGGTGTAATGTTTTTATCGGTTAATATTTTTGCAACTTCCATCCCGTCAATTGCCTGCCCATCTCCTTCGTCTTTCGCTTTTCGATTACTCTTGTACCCTCTTTTTTTGTTGAGGGCAAACAGTATGCATACAAAATCTTTTAAATTGATTTTTTCTGTTGCTGCTTTTGCTCGGAGTTCCCAAAGAGCATGGGTTGAATTTTCTCCTTCTTCTGCTATGACTGTATCATCAGAGATTAGCTGATTATTTTTCAAAATTTCAAAAAGAAGTTCTCTTCGATATTTGTAGCGTTGCAAGTTTCTTCTTGCACCTCTTTGCTGTGTTCGCTTTGCATTTGGTGATAATCCTTTGCCACTTGAAAAATCATCTTGGACATTTTTGCTTTCAGACACTTTTCCAGATTTATCAACCTTATTAAAAGTGTCATATTGAATAATTCTAACTCCTGTTCTAATAATTGATGATTTTTCTTTCTCATCTTTTGCTTCACCTACCAAAGCCCAACCAATTGAAGTAGTCCCCAAATCCAATCCTAAAATTCTTTTCATTTTATTAATTTTTTGTTATATATTTAGTCACATTTTTGAAGCTATTCACAATAAGGATTATTCCGTTGTGAAAACATTTGGTTTGCCTCTCCGCCACAAGTGGGAGGCTTTTTTATTTTCGAGGTACATTTTAGGTCTCACCCAATACTAACCTCCATTAATTTCATACATGAAATTAAACATAGTATGGGTCTCTGTCAATGAGTAATTTTACTCATTTTGACCTAGGTATTTCTCGCACAAATGCTGTCAGTTAATGAATATTATAGACCATCTACTGCGCATTCAACGCCCAACCATAATCCATAAAATCGACCGCTGCATCTTTGCTAATCTCTACAGGGCTATATTTATTAAGGTATTCGATCAGTGTAGAGTTCTTTTTGAAGTCATCTCCATACCATCTGAAAAGCTTGGAAATAACCACTTGGTCAGCAGAGATGTTATTCTTTTTATTGTCGGTTAAAAATATTTTGATTTGGCTAGTTAGTTGACGGTCAAGCTGGTCACCGGTGTAGGCTTCGTTCCTGAGTTTAGGACAGGATAGTGCAGCACATACCATCGCAAAGTGAATACGAGGCTCATTGAAATCCTCACGAACAATGCCATGCTCTATATCGTCTAAGTCGATAACTTCACCATTGATTTCGATGAATTCTATCTGCCAAGGTGTATTTACAAAAGGAATCTGAACACTACTTCCTATGTCTTTGATGCTTTGGATCGGATAGTGCTGTGTGACCAGCTTTATCGTAGCAGCATTGTAGAGATTGATCCAATAGGCCAGTTGGTCTTGATTAGTCCAAGCACCACTTGGCGGATTAGAGGTTAGTTGAAGAAGATATTCATCAAGAAGAAGGCTGTCTTTGATGAATCCTTGATAACTAACTAGCCCTGTATTATCAACATGGGTTTTAAGTAATGAATCCCAAAGTACATGATGAGGTACGATGGGTAATTCATTAGCTGGTGATGTTTGCTTCCTGCAAGCCATGAAGGAGAAAAAAAGCACCAGGATGGTGAGAAATTGAAGTAGTGACTTATTCATTTGAGAACAACAATCAACAAGGTAACAAAATTCAATTGTGGTGAATGAAGGTTTTTTGATATTTTAACTCCAATCACCTGCTATTTTACTTTTAAAATCCCTATTTTTCTTATTGACTTTAATTTAAAACTTCTACATGCAGAACTATCAGCAGGTACTACTGGTATTGGTGGGCTTTATTATTGTAGCGATTTCTTCGAATCAGATTGCTCAATACTTTAAGAGAATAAAGCTCCCATTGATTACTGGGCTATTATTTGTTGGTATAGCTTGCGGGCCATTTCTTCTACAACTCATTCCTCATTCCAGTATTGACAATCTTCGATTTATCAACGATATCGCCTTGGCTTTTATAGCTTTTGCTGCAAGTGCCGAGTTGTATCTAAAGGATATGAGAAGACAGATGAATAGTATCAAATGGATGACCTTTGGCCAGCTCGTTGTGACTTTTGTCCTTAGCGGCATAGCAGTTTTTTTCCTTTCTGAATATATTCCATTCATGACTGATATGTCCACTAGTAGCAAGGTCGCTGTGTCTTTGCTTATGGGGACTATTTTTGTAGCGAGGTCTCCAGCTTCCGCCATTGCTATTATCAATGAGGTCAGAGCGAAAGGTCCTTTCACCCAAACCACATTGGGGGTGACAGTCTTGAAAGACTTCTTGGTGATCATTCTTTTTGCGATATGTTTCAATGTTGCTGACGCCTTGATTACTGGAGAGGCTTTTGGATTTAGTTTTGTTCTAATACTATTGTCAGAATTGGTTTTATCTCTAGGATTAGGTCTTTTAGTTGGCAGGGTATTGCATTTTATACTATCGCTACATGTTCATAAACATTCAAAGACACTGATGATCTTGGGAACAGGCTATGGAGCCTATATTTTGGCACATTTTGTCAAAGAATATACACTACTACATTATAACGTAGGGTTTCATATTGAGCCATTATTGATCTGTATTATTGGGAGTTTTTGGGTCAGTAATTACACAAAATACAGACATGAATTCATCAATATTTTAGATGAGGCGGGACCTTTTATTTACATCTCATTTTTCACACTGGCTGGAGCCTCTTTATCCCTGGATGTGCTTTGGGAAGTTGGCGTGTTCGCTCTTATTTTGTTTGTTATTCGACTAATAACAATCATGATTGGCGCCTACTTTGGAAGTACGATGGGTGGAGATCCTGCTGAAATTAGAAGAATTAGCTGGATGCCATATGTGACACAAGCTGGTGTGGGACTGGGGCTAGCGACCATCGTAGAAGGAGCTTTCCCTGCATGGGGCAATGAATTTGCTACTTTGGTAATAGCGGTAATTGTGATCAATCAAGTGGTAGGACCGCCTTTATTTAAGTGGGCTATTTACAAGGTTGGTGAGAATCATGATAAAGCCAATATTCAGGAATTTGATGGAGTTCGTGATGCGGTAATATTTGGGTTGGAGAGCCAGTCCATAGCCTTGGCACGCCAACTCAATAAGCACGGTTGGTTGACTAAGATTGTGACTAAACAAAAGGACTTTAACAAAGAAGATTATGACGACTTAGAAATTCATTATGCTGAAAAAGTAGCATTAGATTTACTTGAAAAACTTGAAGTAAAAAAGTCGGAGGGTATTGTGTTAATGCACACAGATAAAGAGAATCTTGAGATCTGTGAAATGATCTATGAAAATATTGGAACAGAGAATATCGTGGTCAGGGTTAACAATCACTACAACATGAAGAAATTTCATGAGCTAGGAGCGCTGGTTGTGAATCCATCGACAGCCATTGTAAGTCTAATGGATCACTTTGTGCGTTCTCCTCAAGCTACTTCATTATTACTTGGCATGCAGAAAAACCAAGATTCTTTGGACCTAGAAGTACTCAATCCAGACTTGGTTGGTCTTTCTCTTCGGGATTTAAGATTGCCTGCTGATATCATCATTTTGTCGATTAAGCGAAGAGGGCAGATGATTATCTCTCACGGTTATACTCGCTTAAGAAAAGGAGACTTGGTGACATTGGTTGGGTCTAACGAAGGACTTGATAAAATGACCCTGATGTTTGACAAATAGTATCATGTATAAATGATATTCTCGGGCTTGATTGAAGCTAAGGATTTTAATTTGAGATAAAGCTGTGCTGTGACTGCAACATCCCTCATGCAATACTGAGCAATTTTGTCAAGATCATTTTCTTCGTAATAGGTTTTGCCAACTTGACTACCATCAATACCCTCTTTGCTAGACGCTATGCCAAATATACTAGCGAGGAGATCTAGAGAGGTGTAGTGTTTCCAATCCCCAAATTTCCACATTTCCATGGTGTCGATATGATTTACCTCCCAAGGCTTCTTTCCAGATGTATCAAGAGAGTAGGGCAGTTTGAGCTCATTCACAAGTATTCTTCGGCACAAATATGGGAAGTCAAATTCTTTGCCATTATGGCCACATAGCTGCAATTTGTCTTGGTCAAACTTAGAGAGGACTTCGATAAATTCTTGAAGTAAGACCTTCTCATCATCATTGGCTATTGAGGTGAGTCTAAGAGAGATCTCATTTTCTTCATTTTTAACAAAAAATCCTAAACCTATAGTGATTACTTTACCAAACTCAGCGAATATGGCGGCCTTATCACGATAGATATCCTCCACAGATTTTTCTTTGTCCTTAGTTAAGAAAGACGATTTTCTTGCCCATTGTGTTTTTAAGCGGTCAGATAATTGGTCATAGTCATTGGTTTGACTGACTGTTTCGATGTCAATAAATAAGATAGAAGGCTTCATATTTAAAATGAAGATAACTATTTCTTTAAATAGTTAAAAACAATTGAAGCCAAATATTATGAGTGTAAGATTCCTTCCATTCTTAATACCGGGATAGGTCTGAGATATTCCTCTGTAATAGAACCTGAAACGAAAGTGAATTTTTTGAAGTACATTTCTCCATTGATGTAAAATGTAACACCAAATTCATTGTTAAGAATAAATACAGAAGGATCAATAGATTCGGTGACCATAGAACTATGACTATCCAATTTTTCAAAGAAATGTCTAAGAACAGAAGTTTTCACTTGTTCGCCATTGCTTTGGCCATAGCCATGGGAGACTACCAAGATATTTTCGATTGGATGATTATTACTGTTCATCAAATAGACGTCCCATATGTATTCTCCGAGTTCATTTTTCTTACGAACGATGGCTACAGTTATATTCTTTACTTCTGGGAAGTTGATGTCTTTCTTCATAGTCTCATTCTTTCAACTGCATTTCAAACAGATCAGCAATATGTCTTTTGAGCATAGTTTCTACTTTATTCATATCTTGTTTAGCCCCAAGTTCTTCCTCTAAGGAAGTAACTGCTTTGTCATCTATTCCACAGGGGACAATGTTGCCAAAGTATTCCAATTTGGTATTGACATTGAATGCAAAGCCATGCATGGTCACCCACCTGCTGGACTTCACTCCCAATGCACAAATTTTTCGTGGGTTGTTTTGTAGTTCATGATCAAGCCATACACCAGTAAGGCCGTCAATCCTCCCAGAATCAATCCCAAAATCTTTCAATGTGAGGATTACAGCTTCTTCTAAAAGACGAAGGTATTTGTGAATATCGGTAAAGAAATTCTCCAAGTCCAAAATTGGATAGCCTACTATCTGTCCTGGACCATGATAAGTAATGTCACCGCCTCTATTTATTTTATAGTAGGTGGCTTCTTTTTCTTGAAGTCCCTTTTCATCGAGCAATAGATGCCCTTCTTCACCACTTTTTCCAAGGGTGTACACATGGGGATGTTCACAAAACAGCAGGTGATTTTCAGTCATCACCTGTTCTTCCTTAGCAATTTTACGATTTGATATTTTGGTGCTGACGACTTTGTCAAAAAGCTCAGTTTGGAAATCCCAGGCTTGTTGGTAGTCAATCAAACCAAGATGTTGAAAATTAACCGATTTATTGATGAGATGATTCACGAGGATTGATTTCCAAAGATTGTTAAAAGTGATTTGTTAGATTTTTCATAATTTACGATATCCCAATCAAACGCTAGTCACATGTCTTTATATGGAGAAAGCGTTGCAAAATTAATGAAATATCATGAGCAATAAGGCAGAAACTGGGGCGAAAGGTGAACAATTAGCAGCGGAGTATTTGAAAGATAATGGGTTTGAAATATTAGAACATAATTATCGCTACAGACATGCTGAAATTGACATTATAGCCAAAAAGGAAAACCTGCTGATATTCGTTGAAGTGAAGACAAGAACCAAGATCGATTTTGGCTATCCGGAAGAAGCAGTAGATGGAAAGAAAGCACTCAAAGTTAATGAAGGAGCTGAACAATTTATTTATGAGAATGACTGGACTGGAGATATTCGGTTTGACATTATCTCTGTCGTGAATGGATCAGAAACTGAGATCAAACATTTTGAAGACGCTTTTTACTAGCAGCTATTTTCTCTTTTTAGTCTTATTTTCGTAAACCAATTTCCCTTTCTTGTTGTACTCACGCCACACATAGGGTTTGGCAACTTTGTCATATGGATCAACTGGATATTGGATGATCTTTTTCCTTCGTTGAGTATTAAAATGGAATTCCGTCCATTTCCCTACTTTTTGACCATACTTATATTCTCCTCTGACAGCAATTAGACCATTCTCGAAGAAATAAAAATAGTTACCTTCTTTTTCACCATATTCTACAGGGACAACTTCTTTGAATTTTGTTCTCTCCGTGTCATAATGCTTCACCAGAGACTCCTTTGGCCAGCCTTTGTAGTATTTTTCTTTGTCGAGCAAAATGTCATTCTTATCAAGCCTGGTCCAGCGACCGTGCTTAGTCCCAAAATAATAGATCCCTTCTTCCAATACCTGAGTACCTTGTTTCTTGATATAAGGACCGTGGAGTATCGCTCCATACTTAGGATCTATTTTCCCTCCAGTGCGAATGGTGCCTCTTCGATAGTCATACCAATAGATGTCTCTAATATAGGAATCAGGTGCTTTGTGTTCTTTGAGCACATGGAATAACTCATAGGTAGTTCTTTCGCCAAATCCGGTTTTAGTATAGCCTTTTCGTGTCTTCACGCCATAAAACACTCGTTTTTTTCTTCTTTTCTTCTTGACTTTTACATCTTCTAGATGATCATTGGCTTCAAGATCGATTGTAAGAGGTGTGTCTATGCTTACAAATCCATCGCTATCTTCCTGTGCTTGAGATAAGGAGATGGAAATGAATGATACTAGTAAAAGGATGATTCGTTTCATTGACATGTAAACGTAAATATGCAAGATTTTATTTTTCACACAAAAATAAAGGTGTCAAGCCTGAAATTAATTCACGCCTGACACCTTAGTTCGACTACAGAAAGTAATATTACTCAGCTACCAAATCTACGCTTCGTTTGATGAAGTTGGTAAGATCAGCTCCAGTCAGTAAGTTTTGAGAAAGCATTGCCAAGTCATAAGCCTGCTTAGCAAGTTGTGCTTGTTTTGCCTCATCATCTTCCTTGAGAATCTTGCCGATAATACTGTGATTGGCATTTATTGCCATATTGTATTGATCAGGCATGTTGCCCATCATGGCAAATTGTCCGCCACCTCCAGTTTTAGACATATCTTTCATTCTACGCATGAATTCTGACATGGTGATCGTCACCGGCATATCACTAGGTGATTGGGACTCTACCATCACTGTCATGGCTGGATTGTTGATTGCTTTTTCAAAAACCGTTTTGGTTTTTTCCTCATCCTCTTTAGAAAGCACGCTTTCCATCTTCTCATCTTTGTCGATCAACTTGTCAATGGTCTCCGCATCTACACGTTTCAAACTAGTTTTTTCTAATTTTTGCTCCAGGTGATTGATGAAGTGGCTATCTATGATGCCGTCTAATAGCAACACATCATATCCTTTGGCTTGGGCTGACTCGATAAATCCGTGTTGTTTTCCCTCGTCAGATGTGTATAGGTAACTGATATTCCCATCTTTATCTGTTTGATTTGGAGCTACTTTCTCCTTATACTCTTCTAAAGTAAAATACTTTCCTTCTGTGTTTTTCAACAACGCAAAGTCTTTTGCTTTGTCATAGAACTTCTCTTCGCTGAGCATTCCGTATTTGACAAAGATGCCAATATCGTCCCATTTAGACTCATATGATTCTCTTTCCTTTTTGAAAAGGTCACCGAGTTTGTCAGCTACTTTTTTAGTAATGTAGCTGTTGATTTTCTTGACATTACTATCAGACTGCAAGTAACTTCGAGATACGTTCAATGGAATGTCTGGAGAATCAATCACCCCATGAAGCAACATTAAAAATTCAGGAACTACATCTTTTACTTCGTCAGTAATAAATACTTGACGAGAGTAAAGCTGAATCTTGTTCTTTTGAACTTCAAAGTCATTTTTAGCTTTTGGAAAGTATAGTACACCAGTCAAGTTGAAAGGATAGTCTACATTCAAGTGGATCCAGAACAATGGATCTTCTGAAAATGGATAAAGTTCTTTGTAGAAGTTTAGATAATCCTCATCAGTTAGATCAGCAGGTGATTTCGTCCAAATTGGATTGGTATTGTTGATGATGTTGTCAACTTTTACCGTTTTGTGTTTTGGCTTGTCATCCTTGTCTTTCCCATCCTCTACTTGTTCGTCCTTTTCTCCAAATTTGATAGTGACTGGTAAGAACTTACAATACTTGTCAAGTATGCCCTGGAGTTTGAATTGATCTAAAAACTCTTCAGAGTCCTCATTGATGTGAAGAATCACATCGGTTCCCCTGTCCTTTTTCTTAGCAGTACCTATCTCATATGAAGTAGAACCGTCACATGTCCATTTGGCAGCTTCTGCAGCGTCTTGGTACGATTTGGAGATGATGTCTACTTTGTCAGCCACCATGAATGCTGAGTAAAATCCTAATCCAAACTTGCCAATAATCTCTTTGGCATCACCCGCGTCTTTGAACTTCTCTACAAATTCAGTTGCACCAGAAAAGGCAATTTGGTTGATGTATTTTTTAATCTCATCAGCGGTCATTCCAAGACCACTATCACTTATTGTGATGGTTTTTTTCTTTTTGTCAAAGCTCACCTCCACCCTCAATTCACCCAATTCTCCGGTATATTCTCCAAGAGACGAAAGACGTTTAATTTTTTGAGTCGCATCAACAGCATTAGATACTAGCTCTCTTAAAAAGATCTCATGATCTGAGTAGAGGAATTTTTTGATGATTGGGAATATGTTTTCGGTATGAATCGAAATCGTTCCTTTTTCAGCCATTTCTATAAAGTTTTATATGTTAAAATTTCAAATTGTAATACCTCCTTTTCAAAAGCTATTCCAAAAGAAAAGAAGTGACAGGTTGACAGGATATAAAAAAAAGCTGTCTCAAAAGCGATGGAATTACGTCATTCAGAGGGCGATGCCCGAAGAATCTCTACTACTACGATTTTGAGATTCTTCGGCTGTTCCAGCCTCTGAATGACGAATTTGCTTTTGAGACAGCCTCCTTTGTTAGATGAAATACGCTTTACTTCTCAGTCTCTAATTTTGTATCATCTTTGATGACATTTCCTTTGGCATCAAGTTCGATGATCTCATAACCGAGTCTGGCAAGACCTGGTTTGATAGTTTCCTTATCTCCCACCACCAGTATGTTCATTTTGTCAACAGGTAGGTGCTTGTCAGCCAAGGCATCTATGTCGGCCTTTGTAATACTGTTGATGATCTTGCTTTGTTCTTCTACAAAATTCTTATCCAAATTGTAATGTACAATTCTTCTTAAGAAACCAGTTTTTTGCCATGGTGCTTCGTAGTTTCTGGCATCTCTTTGACCAATAGATTTTTTCAAGAATGTCAACTCATCATTCGATATGCCACCCTCTTTGAAAGTTGTCAACTCCTTCATGAATTCATAGACCGCACTGTCTGTGACGTTGCCTCGCACACCTGCTGATGCAGTAAATGGACCTGCTTCATCATTGCTTCGGAAGGATGAACTTGCTCCGTAAGTATATCCTTTGTCTTCTCTCAAGTTGAGGTTGATGCGGCTGTTGAAGGCTCCACCGAGGGTATAATTCATCAAAGTCGATTTGTAGTACTCACCTGTAACATCATAGGTCAAATCAGTCATGTATCCGATACGAATCTCAGATTGAGGTGCTTTTTCTTTATCTACTAAGTAGATCTTGGTCTTGTCTACCGTCTGTGGTTTAGGCATTTTAGGAACTACCACATTGGTTTTGTTCCATTTATCTAAGAATCCTAGTTGACTTACAATCTCTTTTTTGTCAATGTCGCCCACCACCACCAATTCCGAAATTGTTGGTGAGTAATAAGCTGCGTAAAACGCTTTCACATCATCAAGTGTGATATTCTCTACTGACTCTACTATACCAGTAGCAGGCACTGACATGATGTGATTATCACCATATAGCAATCTGCTGTATGTTACATTGGCTATTGCACGCGGTTGTTTTTCTTGCGCCTTGACGGCTTCCAATTGTTGTTTTTTGACTCTGTCAAAATCTTCCTGAGTGAACTTAGGCCTTAATAACTTCTCCTCCATAAGTTTGAGCGTTGCCGACACATTCTTTTTCAAAGACTGCATAGAAACACTTGTGGAGGTATTGCCAGCAAAAATATTGATGCTGCTTCCCAATTTTTCCAATTCTTCAGCGATTTCTTCAGAGGTGAAGTTCTCTGTAGACTCATTCATCATCGAAGCTGTCAATGATGCCAATCCTGATTTTGTTGGATCATTGGCATCCATTTTATGTCCACCATTGATTGTAAGATCTAATGCTACTGTAGGAATTTCATCTGACTTCATGCCGATCATTTTGATACCAGTAGCAGTATTTTCTTTCCAAAAGTCAGGCACAGGTACCAATGGACTTTGACCAGGTGTTGGCTTCTGACTTCTGTCAAAATTGTCTTTGGCTTTGTTGTAAGTCAACGCTGAATAGTCTGTAATCGGGAAAGGATTATCACCTTCTGTAAGGGCTGTGAAATTGTCCGGTTTCGCTGGTTCTCCTTCTTCGCTTGCCAGTACACTTAGTAGAACAGCATTTTGTCCTTTGATATATTTATTATAAACCCTGATCACATCTTCCTTAGTAACAGCCAAATACCTATCTAACTGAGTTTGAATGAAGTTTGGATTTCCCTGATAAGTCTCATATGCTGCCAATTGAGATATTTTTCCACTCACTGTAGCAAGTCCGTTAATGGTGCGTGTTTCGTATCTTGACTTGAACTTCTGGATGTCATCATCACTTACTCCATTCTTCTCGAATTCTGTAAGAGCGCTTCTCATTTCTTGCTCAAAGTCTGAAAGTGACTTGCCTGGAAATGGCAATACGAACATCGTAAATTCACCAGCCAATTCACTTGTGCGATTAAAAACACTTGCCTGAATAGCTTTTTGTGTTTTGACAAAGGACTGATAGAAGTAAGAAGATTTTCCCGTTCCGATGATTTCAGATAGACAATCCAATGCTGGTTCATCTACATGATAGCTCGGTACTGTGGGAAATGTGAATAATAGGGCAGGGAAACGGATGTTTTTATCAACATAAGACACATACCTGTCTTCAGATAAGGTCACAGGATCCAATTTCATCTTTTCTACTTCTGGACCTCTTGGGATAGATCCGAAATATTTTTCAACGAGTGAGATGACTTCTTTAGATTGGAGATCCCCTCCAATAGTGATTGTAGCATTGTTTGGTCCATACCATCTCATGAAAAATTTCTTCAAGTCACTTACATCTACTCGATCCAAGTCCTCTAAAAGCCCTATTGTTGACCAAGAATAAGGATGTCCATAGGGGTATAAGGTCTTAGCATTTAACTCGCTCCACTGCCCATAAGGACGATTAAGGGTGTTCTGACCCTTCTCATTCTTCACAGTTGATCGCTGCACTTCAAATTTTTCCTGAGTTACCGCATCAAGCAAGAATCCCATACGATCTGCTTCTAACCAAAGCATTGTTTCCAATTGGTTACTTGGTACTGTTTGGTAATAGTTAGTACGATCTCTGGATGTACTTCCGTTCAGAGTACCTCCTGATTCTGTTACAAATTTGAAATGTTCTTCATCTCCGACATTGTCAGAGCCTTGGAACATCATATGCTCGAAGAAATGTGCAAAACCTGATTTTTTAAGTTCTTCTCTTGCAGAACCCACATGATAGGTCACATCAACATGTACAACAGGGTCAGAATGATCCTCATGTATGATGAGTGTAAGTCCATTGTCTAATAGATATTTCGTGTAAGGAATAACAATGTCATCTCCTTTTTTTGAAATTTTTTCAATCTGTTTTGTTTGCGAATATCCCATAGATGCTGTAAAAGCTCCAAATATGAGTATTAGTTTGTGTTTTGTCATCATGGTTAGTTTTTCATAGAAATTGAACGATGAATATATTTGATTTGATTCTATATTCAATGCAGAGAGGTGTAATAAGTTCTATTATTATGTGAGCGCAATAATTAGTGTTTGAATGATAGATGGTTGATTTTGCGATTCTAATGATTAGTGACCTAAAGTTGTGTTTCTCATAGTATTAAATTAGAGAGGTTACTATAGAGATTAAATTAGAGAGGTTACTATAGAGGTCAATTTATGATTAACGCCAGAAGAGAAGTTGACTTCTAAAAGAATGATTACGATTGTAAGTTTTTTGCTAATTCTAAATTTTGTACTTTTGAGAAATTAGCCTTAAGAACCATTCTGGGGATTATCGACTTTCATATGCTATGTTTTCTAACACAAATTTGGGGTAAGTTTTAAGTATGCTATTGACTAGTTTATTCACTTTAGAAGAGTCCTATCTATTTGCGCTGTTCTCTGTTGTTATTTTGTTGTTTTTGGTTATTGATTTAGGGGTTTTCAATAGAAAGGCTCATAAAGTATCTACAAAGTCCGCGCTATACCAATCAATATTTTGGGTCGCTATTTCAGTTTCTTTTGGTTATTTGATTTATAAATACAATGGCGGAGCAGAAGTATCTCTTGAATATTTTTCAGCTTATTTGACAGAGTATGCGTTGTCTGTTGACAATATTTTTGTCATACTACTGATTCTTAGATATTTTAAGGTAAAAGAGATTTACTATCACAATATATTGTTTTGGGGTATTCTCGGAGCACTCGTTTTCAGAGCTATATTTATTTTCTTAGGAGCTATTCTTATAGCTAAGTTTCATTGGATTCTTTATATCTTCGGAATATTTCTGGTCTATACAGGGATTAAGATATTCTTCGAAAACGAGGAGGACGAAATACACCCAGAAAAGAATGTGATATTCAAATTTTGTCGAAAGCACCTCAGAATGATAAAGGGTGATTTTGGAGGGAAGTTTGTAGTGAGTAGAGAGAAAAAACTCTTTTTTACACCTTTGTTTTTAGTGATTGTATTAATTGAGACTACTGACTTGATATTTGCAGTAGATTCCATACCTGCGGCTTTTGCGATTACTCAGAATGAATTCATCATATACACCTCTAATATTTTCGCGGTACTTGGCCTCCGTGCCAAGTTCTTTTTGTTAGCAGGAATAATAGAGAAGTTTTATCTGTTGCAGAAAGGACTTTCCTTTATCTTGGTATTTATTGGTGCAAAGATGTTATTGGAGTTTTTTAATTTCATTATCTCAATTGAGATTTCATTCGCCTTTATCATATTGACGTTAGTTCTGTCAATAGCTTTATCAGTAATATTCCCTAAGAAGGAAGAGCTTGAGATGAAAGAAGGGGTAGATGTTGAAGAAGAAGTGGTTTTATAATATGAAGTTCCCTTAGGATTTTAGCCGAATTAATTTGATTATAAAAAAAGAGACTTCGATTGAAGTCTCTTTTTTTGATGGCTATTAACCTTATACGTAGTTGTTGAGCATGACAGGCATCACCAACATCAAGATGTCCTCACTATCATTCTTGTCTTTAGGAATCAGAAGCCCTGCACGATTTGGCTCTGATAGATGCATTTCGACTTGATCTGAATCCAAGTTGTTGAGCATTTCCACCAAAAATTTGGCATTGAATCCTATTTCTATATCACCGCCATTGTGCTCACAAGACAATCTTTCATTGGCTTCATTAGCAAAGTCAAGATCCTCGGCTGATATTTGTAATTCGCTCCCAGCTATCTTCAGTCTTACCTGATGTGTTGTCTTGTTGGCATAGATGGCAATCCTTCTCAAAGAACTCAAGAACTCCATGCGATCAATGGTCATGATATTGTTGTTATCACTTGGGATTACATTGTCATAGTCAGGGTAGCGCTCGTCAATCAGTCTACAAATCATTCTGACATTGCCAAACTTGAAGAAGGCATTGGAAACGCTAAACTCAACACTTACTGAAGTGTTTTCAGAAGGTAAAGTTGATTTTAGTAAGTTGAGCGCTTTACGAGGAATAATGATAGTCGTTCCATTGTCTGAGGCAACATCCACTCTTCGGTATCTTACCAATCTGTGCCCATCTGTCGCAACAAAAGTGGTGCTGGAGTCAGTTAGGTTTAGATAGACCCCCGTCATCGCTGGCCTGAGTTCATCGCTGCTCGTAGCAAAAATCGTATTGTTAATAGCACTAGAAAGTACTTCTGTAGACATTTCTACAGAGAAGTCATTGGATACAGCAGGCACTTTTGGGAAGTCTGTTGCATTTTCTCCAGCCAACTTATACCGTCCATTGTCAGAGCTGATTTCAATGCTGTAAGTTTCTTCATCTATAGAAAAAGTCACAGGCTGCTCTGGCAAGTTCTTTAATGTGTCTAAAAGAATTCTTGCTGGAACCGCGATACTGCCATTTTCCTTTGATTCTACTTCCATTTCTGTAATCATGGATGTTTGTAAATCAGAAGCTGTTACAGTAAGCTTGCCTTCGTTAATTTCGAAGAGAAAGTTCTCAAGAATAGGCACAACTGGGTTTGTGGTAATTACTCCATTGATGCCGGACAATTGCTTTAACAGTGCAGCTGAAGAAACGATGAATTTCATATCTGTAAGTGTGGATTTGTGATTTTAAAACTCGGTAAAGTTAAAAATAAAATTAATATTCCACACTATTATCGAGTGCAATCAGGAAGGAGAATTATTGGACTCGATCCCTGCTGAAATCGGTAGAAGATTTCAGCAGGGATTTGACTTGATTACGATCAAAAATCCCCCATTCTTCATTGTTTATCAGACCCAATATTTTTGAATCATAGATATAAAAATCTAAGATCATTTGCTGATCTCCAACATCCTTAATCGTGATGTTCAGATCAGAAGGTCTAGAAATAGTATCAACCGCTGGAAGATAAGATTGTACTTGAAGGAAGGAGATTTGTTGCATATAATCGTACATGGCTGCCGTATCCAGTTGAGGAACTGATGGAATAAAATAGCCCAGATTATCATAGATGATTTCAAAATCATACTCCTGTTTTTGAGGGTAGTTGATTTGCATTTTGTCTAATGTGGTCCAATTGGATGCAAAGACATATGGTGATCTCCATTCAGCCGAAGTCAAAGTAAAAATATCCGCAATGTGATAATTGTATCCAGGTATGCTCACTACATAAGCAATATCATCAATGAAATATGTTAGCGTGCCTTGATCATTTTCTGTTACCTCAAAGGATTGTACCAAGACATCACCAGTGAATAAGCTCACGTCATAATTAGAGCTCACAGATGATGATATTTTCTCCTGAATATTGGTGGCGGCTTTCCTTCTCACGCTCACTTCACTGAGTACTCCTAGAAGATCATTTATTTTTGATGGATCAGCTGTAAGTTCATTGTTTAGTGACCATTGCCGACCTTCCTTATATAGTAGGATGTTAGTGTTCGCACCAGTTATTGTGATTCTGTTTAGGTCATTCACTTTCTCTTTTAATGCAAAATACTCCTTGTCAATATCTAGCTTATTGGCACTAGGCCTAAAAATGCCAACAGATATTGTGATGGCCAAAAGGATGATCCAAACAATAAGGAGCTTTATGTTTTTCTTTTGCGGCATTAAGTATTAAAAATTAGCGTATTTTCTTTTCCTCAAATAACTTTTAGCAATTCCGAAGAGCACTAAAACGACTATTGGAAGGGTGAGATTCATCACTTTCCAAAATGTTGCATCTTTTTCAGTTTTCACATTGTCAAGTGGTCTTATTTTGACTTCTTTTGATCGTGCGGTAATCAGTCCTTCACCGTCTGTGAGGTAAGCAACCAAATTGAGAATCAAATCTTTATTAGCGAATGTGTTTCTGGTGTTGGCATTAAAACCTAACTCTTGTGGTTGGCCATTGCTGGGGTTGACCTCACTTCTGGCAATATCACCGTCTGCAATCACTATTATTTTGGCATCACTACTCTGATCAAGTCTATTCTCTTCATTGATCCCACTAGGAACGAAGCGATTATGATAGAGTGAAGTGAAACTCCCCTCCAAAAGGTATCCTACTGGAAGGTGTTTCTTATTGAGTTTTTCCGGAGTCAATTCTTGACTAATATGTGCGAGACTCACTTGCACTGGAGCAGTCAATGACCTGGAATATTCAGAAGTGAACATGATGGCAGTCTTTCGTACTCCTGATGTTTTTATAGTATCAATGGTGCTTACAAATTTGGTAAGAACGGCATCTAAATTTTTAACAGTGATGTGATCACTGTATTGATTGATGATGGGGTAGAACGGCCACCTGAATGGTTTTAACTGAGGTTGTCCACCTACATTGCCCACTACGACCACCTCTGTACCAGCAACTCTGTCTTGTATGAGTGTGTTATTCACTCGAACGCCATATTTGAAAAGCATGTCGTCTAAGTTTAGGTTGTAAGGGAATGCATAGTTGAAGGGTGAAGAAATGCTATCCATATTCACCTCTAGTTTGTCGATCATGAACAAAACATTACCTCCATTCATGATATATTGATCAAGTGCATACTTATCCTGTTCTGAAAATGCAGTGGTCGGCTTAGCAATAATCAATGCATCAAACTGAGCTAATTTTTTATCCGTGAGTTTAGTGTCATTTAATAAATATGATTCACTAAGTGCAAGTTGAAGCCCTACTACATGTGCTGAATCAAGTTCACCATGACCTTTTATCAAGGCTATTTTGGTGCGTTCTACTTCGGTAAGTTTGGCTATTGCACTTGCTATCTCATATTCTAGACTTTCAATAGATAGGTTGAGCTTATCTATTGCAGAGACAGCTTGCTTGGACTTGAGCAAAGTCACACCAACTTCTCTGCCGCCATAAGAAATGATGACACCAGGAAATATGAGTTTTTGTGTCTCTTTACCATCTTCCTTATCATACAGTCTAGTAGGGGTGATGCCCTTAGCTGCCAATTGCTGGACGAATTCGTTCTTGGCCGCCTGATCCATTGTCGATGTTGGATCATTGAAACTGTATTGAACAAGGTTGTTTGAGTAAATATTGAATTCGGACAGTGTCTCTTCAATGCTGCGTTGGAGCCTTTTGAAATCTGGGTTGAGATCGCCCGCTAAAAGAACCTCTATATAGACTTGATCATCGAGCTTTGATAGCATCTCTTTGGTTGGCTCATTGATCGTGAATCTATTTTCTTCTGTTAGATCCCATCTGTAAAAGTATCGAGAAGCTAGGATATTGATGAGCACTAAGAAGGTGACGCCAATAAGGAGCCATAAAATTTCACCGGTGCTTTTGCTTTTTATATTTACCATTTTCTACTGCTTATTGTGAGTTTGGTAAATAGTAACATGGTTAGGGCTACGCTAAAGAAGTATATCAGATTCCTAGAATCTAAAAGTCCCTTGCTCATGGCATTGTAGTGATATGAAATGCCAAGTTGTTCTATCAGAGGAGCCATGTCTCCGAAAACATTCATCGAAGATAATGATGTAAAGCCCGCATATAGCATGAAACACATAAACACAGAAGTGATAAATGCAATGATTTGGTTGGAAGTGATCGCAGAGGAGAAAATACCAATGGCGGTGAATACTCCGCCCAATAAAGTAAGTCCAACATAAGACCCAATGACCCCTGGCGTGTCAATATTTCCTACAGGGCTGCCTAATTGATAAATTGTGTAATAATAAAGTAGTGTTGGAATGAGGGCAAAAATAACCAGGAAATAGGCCGACAAGTACTTGCCAATAATAATTTGCCAATCGGTCAGTGGTCTTGTAAACAGGAGTTCCAAGGTTCCGTTTTTGGATTCTTCTGCAAACATGCGCATGGTGATAGCTGGAATCAAAAACATGAACACATATGGTCCAAATGCAAACAGTGTTTCCATATCTGCATATCCGTAAGTGAGGACACTTGTCTCTGGGAATACCCACATGAGCAGCCCAATTGCAATTAAAAAAACACTGATCACTACATAGGCTATGAGCGTATTGAGAAAATAATTGACCTCTTTAATAAATATGGAATACATCTATTTTTCTGGATTGGTCAATTGCTGAAAAACTTGTTCTATGCTCTCCTCTTCTAAATTCATACCTAGAAGTGGAATAGATTCTTTGGTGGCTAGTTCAAAAATGGTAGCCCTGATATCATGGGCCTTATCTGAAAATAAAGCATATTTCGTCTCTGATAATTGGTTGACTTTATTGACATATTCTATGGCTCTGAGCTTCTCAATAGCCATTGACTTAGCGAATTCCACAGTCACTTTATTGATTTTATTGTTTTCAGCTTTCAATTCCTTGATAGGATCATTGGCCACTATTTTGCCTTGATTGATTACGATCACGCGATCACAAAGGGCTTGGACTTCTTGCATAACATGTGTGGAAAAGATCACTGTCTTGTCCTGACTCACTTCTTTGATAAGGTTGCGAATCTCTACCAATTGATTAGGATCAAGCCCAGTGGTAGGCTCATCCAATATCAAAACTTCCGGATCGTGTATCAATGCTTGCGCCAATCCTACTCGTTGTCGATATCCTTTTGATAATGTGCCTATCAGTTTGTTTTGTTCTTGGGTCAATCCGCACATTCCAATCATTAGTGCTATCCTATTTTTTAGCATACTTCCTTTCAGCCCATGAAGGTTGCCAATAAATTTTAAGTATTCATGCACATACATGTCCAGATATAATGGATTGTGCTCGGGCAAGTAGCCTATTTTCTTGCGAACCTCAATTGGAGATGTGAGAATGTCCTCGCCACAAACTGTCACCGTTCCTGATGTAGGAGGGGTATAGCAAGTAGCGATTTTCATGGTGGTAGATTTGCCAGCTCCGTTTGGGCCTAGAAAACCGACAATCTCTCCTTTCTTAGCTTCGAAAGAAATGTTGTCGATTGCCTTTTGGTTTCCGAATGTTTTTGTGAGCTGACTGACTATTACTGACATGATTTACCTATGAACGACAAATGTATCATATATGATGTATTCAGGCAATGCTTTTACTAGAAACAAAAAAGGAGGCAAGACCTCCTTTTAATTTCATCATTGTATTGGTTTGTTAGAATCCGGCAATGGTCAATCCAATGGTGTAGTTTGTTATTGCAGTAGTTGTCACAGGTCCTTCTCCAGATTTGAAAAGATCTGAGAGGTTGTGATAGTAAAATAAGTTGAACCAACCAATACCGACACGAGCAGTTGCTCCGTAGCGAATGCTATTCATGTCAAAATTTTGTTTGTTTTTTAACTTGATTGTATTGCCATTTTCAGTGTATTTAATTTTACTCTGTGAACTTAATAACAATCCAAGCCTTCCGCCTAAACCTACTTTGAAGCTTCTGGATTTATCATAAGGATTTGTATGGAATCTAAATTCCATTGGAATGTCTAAATATGTAGTTGTTAATTTTGACTTTTTTAAACTCCCTTCAGGGAAGACGGTGGCAAAGTCATCTAATGTAACAT